>Ga0180217_1000038_pt1 | contig 283100 bp, 129 predicted proteins | sample eDN3rd37CBELigOP_FD_128521 | JGI IMG/M metagenome (GOLD analysis project Ga0180217, IMG submission 128521) | Enriched Organic Plus compost microbial communities from Emeryville, California, USA - eDNA 3rd pass 37_C BE-Lig OP (version 2) (version 2) ... | reverse complement strand
TCCAGGACAATGAAGCAACTGAGTCCGTGCTTTGTCCATCGACGATTGCACGCCGAGAGGACTCGGTGATATCACACAGCCGAGTGACTTTGTACGACGTATCATGCCAGAGATAAACCTTGGGACCCAGTCCAACAGCCAATAGGTGCTGGCTTGACCAATCCAGCAGTGATAAATAAAAGTCATCGGGTAAGAAAGGTGCGTCTAAGACACGAAATGGATGCGTTGGGAATCTACGTATCTAGAATCGGCCGTAAGGCTTGCGGCTTCAGCAGGTTCTCTCTGGGCGTCGCAAATTCGCGACAATCGATTTTGTGCCAACCTGAATTGCCGGTCGTTTCCGACGCACGATGACAGAAGTGAGCCGAGCAGAGTATCGAGCTTACTACCTCAGCGTTGCTGCACATGCACACCTGGTTCGCGAGAACCAGCCTGATGTTACGCCTGATTTTATGATCCATAGCCAGTCGCTCTTTGGCATAGCCAAGTGCTGGGAGGATCACTGCATTCATTACAATCTATGGCAGGAGGATATCCGTCGCAGGCATTTTGTGCACCTAATACCCGCGCTCTTCAACGGTCTGGCACACACGAGCCTGGGACCTCTCTATAGCTGGATGAAATGACCGTGAGCCAATTCCCTTCCATTCCAGGACACAAATTCTTTCTTTGAGGCTTCGACGAACTCGCTGAGTGAGTGAAGCCAGGTAGATCTTTGACATTCCCGAGCAGGCCCCCCTCCCTCCCTCTGAGCATCTTCGCCCTGAGGAGGCCTACAGCCTCTCGCAGCGTGTCTGGCTCGCGCGTCCTGCCCGGTTCCGCTCATGTCTGGCGGGTTTCGCATGTTTGGCACAATTTCTCTGAATTTTGTGAAATCCAGAACTGTGAGTTAGTGAGGCATAGAATACGTTCGGGGAGGATATTGAATCAAGAGGAAGATCCTTCCTGGCCACTTTTTTTAGGAAGCTCCTAGTCCTTGTCGTGATACTCGCGCGTGGTTTCTCTGGAATTCGTCAATGTTCCTAGCTCAGGCGCGACAACCCTCTACTGTCGGAATCTAAGCCAAGGCCATGCCATGTGTTACCACCGTTGCCGTGGCGTGCGTTCCAAACAACGTTGCGTGCTTGCAAGGGAGCTACGAGTTAATCGTACGCATTCGCATGAAGCATCACGATCGTTGCATCCGACCCTGCCCTTCGCTTCCCCTCCCCCATCCAAGCATTCCCGCTCTTGCGACCCAACCGATCTAACGTCACGACTGCTGTATACTCCCACTGCTCTAGCTGATGAGTAGTATCGAGCCTCTCGATCCATCTGCTGTAACAAGTGCGACTGCAACTTCAGGCGTCACCACTACGGCAGGCACTACCAATGACATTCCTCTCAAACTCTACTCGGCCTGCAACTCAGACCCGAATGTCGCTACTTTCATTTACTACTCCAAAGTCCAGAAACGCAACAAAACGAAAACAGGATGGATCACGCGCATGATTGGTGTCACCACCAAGGGTGATATATGGCAGCTCGAAGACACCGCCTGCGACGCGCTGCGCGAGGCAGAAACGACTAGACCCTGCTCGACCACAACGACCGTGGCGCAAACCGTTCCAGGTCAGCTTGTTATCAAGGATCCCACCTTGGCAGTCGCTGGCAAGCTCCCAGACTCAGCCCAGATTGGTATCCAGGCATCCTTGCCGGTGACGTCCCAGCCCCACCTTCCTGGGCAAGGGAACTCCACCCTCACTCTTCTGCGCATCCCAGTATCAGCTCTAAGCTCGTCTCGACTATTGCTCGCCCTTTTTTCCGCAACTCCACGCCGACGCGTCATTGTCAAGATGATTGACACGTTTATGACAACGGAGTTTAAAATCCTCGCAGATCATCGCCTTCTAAAGCTTCGTACGGATACCATGGAGTGCAAAGCCAAATGGCTTGAAGCGCTGCAGACCTGCATCTACATCCAGAACGTCGTCCGCACGAACGGAGGCTTTGGTGCAAGTCTTCAGGTCTCCAACGCGGTGCCTGGGCAGGAATCATCAATGGCATCATCCACGACTGGGGTCAGTACAGCAATGACTGCAGCACATGGCGGTGATTCCAGAGCAACGGGACAGTTGGACCATAAGCCGGTTGTACCTGCGCGACCTACCCCAAGATCACAGAAGGGTATGCGCGGAGCCACCCCTCGCTCGTTGAATCGTAAACCAGGCGGCAGAGCGTTGCCACCGGGCCGGACTACGCTTCCCACTTCAGGCGAGTTATCCTTCGTTTCACCCAGTGCAAGCCTGAGCTTCTCGGGGACTAGCCCGAGTTCCCAGGACGGATATCCTTCGCGCAACACGCGTGCCAAGAGTGGCACGAAGGCGTTAACCCCCGAGGCACATATCGGTATTCGCGGGGTCTCAGCAACTGCAGCGACAAACGAACCCTACGTCAATCGCGACTCCAAAGCCGTCTCGCAGCTTGTGCTGCCAGTCGTCCGACAGTACAAGGCTCCTATTTCCAGAGCGAAGCGCGGCTGGCAATTTATGGGAGTCTTCGCTTCTGGGCTGATTGTAACAGCACTGCTATCCATTCTCTCCGTTGTTCTCATTGCGTCGACAGAACTTTCCATGTCAGGCAACTCCTTGCAAGTTGTCTCTGCCCACGCGGTCGCCTCGGTATTCTCCCAAGACAAGACCGCCTCCTCTCCAACGCCCACTCTGTCAACCTCGAAGGCACTCATGTGTGTTCCCAAGAAGCGCATGCCCATGGAACGATTGTACAGCATCAAGTTAGTACCATGGCGTCCCCATATCGTCTGGCAAAATATCGACACGTCTGCTCTGAACTGCCACTCACCTGCTGACCTTGCCATGCACATGACGCAGGGTGAGCAATGCAGCTCGAGCGATATGATCTACATGTCGCCTGTCCGAGAATCATCCTTCATGAAGGCATACTGGAGTGCCAAACAAATTACACCCGCATTGCACCTCCGAGTGAAGAGCAAGCCTCGCGGATGGCATCTCGCTAACCAGCTCATGTACAAGTATCAAGAGACTAGAACTTTGAATCATATTCGTCAAACCCCGAGTCAAACCTTCAAATATGCTTTTGGCAAGGAGCACAGAGCCTTATCTCAGAGCCTTATGATTGTCCGTGCCATGGCCTGGTTTACCATGCTCATTACGTGCTGTGCCGTGCTGTGCCGAGCCTTGATCTCACTTCGCAAGACAGATCCCGAGGATGATACCCAGTTGCTCGAAAGAAAGGGCCTCAAGCGAGATATTAGCATTGGCACTCTGGCCCTTGTTCTTGCACTCATCGTTATCATCGCATCCAACCTGCTTAAGCTCAGTCCGTTCGCTTCCATTCTGCTTTCCAACACTATTATCTCAGTCGTGTGCGCACGAGTCTACTGCACTACTAAGTTGTGGGCCTTCCCTGAGGACCAAAAGCCCCAAAGCGAGCGCGAACATTCTGCAGGTGCCGTCGATGCATCTTCATCTGCAACTCAGATGGGTGCGAAGACAAATTCCGGACTGCGCTTGTCGGTCGCGTCGACTGCGTCGTCGGGCTCGGTCATTAATCCACAGACACCCACAGCAACTATGTATCCAGGCACACCCGATGGTGGCTCGTCAATTATTTCGCAGCCAAATCTCACGACTAGTCAACACCACTACGCACGCCATTTCGGCGTCTTGCGACCAACTGAGCCACGCGCCAGTGAGGATACGCAAGGTGAAGAGCCCACAACTGCGGGATGCACTGAGTCTTCTTCAGCTTCCGGCAAGCCCACCGAAGCCGTGGAAGCAAAGCTACCTCCACTTCCGTATCCACGCTACGTCGTCACCAAGCGTGGTGAGATGTTCATCGCGAAACTAATGGAAAAGTTCCAGCGTCTTCTCGAATGTGCAGACGTGACTTGCCGACCGCATGAATGGAAAAAAGAAGGCACATACGAAGGCATCCTTGTCGAGAGTCACTGTAATGGTCCCAAAAACGCTAATGGCAACTCAGCGCTCATGTGTCGTGGCATGGGCACTGTTCGTATCCCTCCAGCAAAGTTCATGTCATTGCTATGGCTAACTCAGCACAAGAACAAGTACGATGAGATGTGCGAACGCGTAACCACGCTCGAGGTCGTTAACAACCACGTCAAGATTGAAGAACAGGAGTACAAAGGGTACGGCGTGGTCTCTTCTCGAAGAATGGTTCTTCTTGCGGGATGGCAACGGGTTGACTTCGGCTCCCACAAATACCCCAAAATGGAGCTCAGTGATGACGTCAAACTGCCACCGCAGGATGGTCCCCACACATGGCGGTATGGACAGGAAATGGTGCTACATGGCTTAATCGATCGAAACGTTCCCATCGAGAAGGGTGACCCCGCCAAGGAAAAGAATGGCGGCCGCCCACGTAACCTGTCCGAAGCCGATCCAGACGTGCCGAAGAATGCAAATGGTTATGAGTATTCTGCAGATGGCTACGCCATGCTCGCTATTTCTCTCCCTGATGCGATCTACGATCGTCCCAAGACGGCTCCCCCAATCGATCCGAGCCTGGTCGAAGCCAACCTTGAGTTGGGCGGCTTCGTCATCCGGGGTGTAAAGTTGCCCAAGTTAGAAAAGAAAGGTGGAGGCCTTTGGGGAGGAGGCCAACCGAAACCAGACACAGCTGCACAAAGTGTGCCTGAAGAGCAAGACTTCGTTTGGGGCTGCGAGGTCTGGGGATTGGGCTCAATCGACCTAGGAGGCAAGATCCCGAATTGGATTGCCTCACAGATTTCTCGTCGTCAACCACTCCTGGTCGGACGTGGCGAGAAATACATGATGACCACGGTTGAACCCGGTCAGAAGGAAGTTCTATTCCATACTATCGATGTTGGATACATGTACGCTTAACGATATACGACAGGCTTATCTCAATTGAATCACTGAAACATGGGCGTACTTGTTCCACGTGTGACTTACTCTGCACTGACTTTCTAGCTCATGACGACCTTGTTACCTTCGATGCTGTCGAGGGCCTCTTGGATCACCCCCCTATCCCACCTCCCACTCTTCCTTCTCCCTCGCGAATGCATCGCATGCATCTGCTCTGGAATGAATCTAGGATCACTAACTAAGGCGAAACGTATATAATATTCGAAATGAATCTGACTGATGGAAGAATTCTGACATTTACTGAAATATTCGCCATGCGTACTCTGATCAAGAATACAGATAGCTCGATTCCTCACGCTAACTACAAGCGGGCAGGGTCCCTCCTAGGAGTAGTGGGTCACGAAAAGCTACTGCAGAGTTGTTGGGGTGATGAAGTGGGATAGCTTATGTACATGAGAGGTCGGTGTTGAACTGCGTGGAGTCTTAGTCATCACTGTGACCACGTTGCTAGGAGGCCGATAGAGAGGGTATAACCAGACGGGTTCGTTTCTAAATGCTGTGAAGAAGTTATAAACGTTTCCCACGGCTGCTTTTGAGAAGACCTGTCGCAACTCATTCAATCGGAATCGAAGCAAGTCCACAATTGCGGGCAGACGTGCACGCTGGAGCAGGTGCTCTAATTTCAGCTCGATCCAGGTCGTCGGATTCCGAATGACCGCTCTGGAGACAGGTCGATACGATGCACAGCAGACGGGAGATTCCTCAAACGATAATACAGGCTGATCTGCTGAGGGACGTTGATATTGCTGCTCCAGTTTCAAGATCATCCGAGCTTGGGTTGTAACATCTCCACGCTGATCGGAGTCAATTAAGATGTTGTGTACCTTCTCAATATACTCCTGGGTCTCAGGCTCGCTTGCGATTGCATGCGATCGAGGGCTCACACCGTGAGCTGATCCGTGGATATATTCAGCAATTTCATCCGATATAGCAGCGTCAATCTCATCGCTATAACTAAACGTCTCCACGCTTGCTTGGGTCACGAGCCGATTCTCGTCGTCCGATTCTGTTGGATCTACAACAGCTACGATGCGAGTCCCTTTAATATGCTCAATCACCGACTTGCTTGAGAATTTTCCATCCGAGTCACGCGAGATGAGACGAATTCCGTTGGGAAAGTCTTTCTTCTGGCGCTTCAATACGTTCTTGAGAAAATCTGAGTAATCCGGGAGCTTGGACTCATCAAGGCCTTCTTCGTCTTCTGATGGATAGCTCTCAGAGTCACTCGAGCCTTCATGTGAGAACCCATGCCCCAGCTCCCTGAAGTCCTTTAACGCTGGATCCATTCGGAAGGCAAGCTCCATGATCTTGTCTTCTTGATTGCAGATACACTTGTCCCTAGCTTGACACGAAGGGTGTGAATGCGGCTCATCGGTTGTGCACACGGGCTCACGGCTGAGAAGGCGACTGGATGCACCGCCGCCGTCTACTCGCCTAGAGTCATCCTCATCCACACTCTCTTTCTCCTGATCGCTGTCATGCTGATAGGAGATTTGCTCGATATGGGGTTGTCCTGGACGCGTTTGATGATGCGACTGTCCTTGGCCCGTTGACTTGGCTGCCGCCTGAATTCTAGCGTTTGAGATGGATCGATACAAGTCAGCAACATCGACTTTTGTGCTTCTTGTAGCATTCTCTTTCGGACAGTCATGAGATATCGCGAGATCGGTATCTTGAGATCGTTGTGGTAGAGTGGACGTTGTTCGGCTCTCCGCGGAAGTGGAATCATGTTCGTGTGTTACGACCAGTGCGGAGTCACACGCATTTGACGCGCTTTCCAATCTGGCACGGATCTGGTCACCACTGGGCTTGACCTCTACGACTTCTGAGAGCTCATAGTTATCTTTGCCGCCGTCCTTGATTAAGTTGGTTGCGTTGTGCTGCAGCGTTGAAGTCGCCTTCGGATACTTACGGCGTCGTCGGCCGTTTAGTTCATATGTTGTGGTACCCACAATCATCATGATGAGGTGGAAAACAGCTAAACTGCCTGTAAACACACAGAGCAAGATGCAAATAAAGACACATACTAAGTGCAAGCACCAGGACCAGTTCTGAAGCATTGGAGAGGCTGAAATGGACTTGGGAAAGCGAGTGAAATCCAGGGTCAGCAGGCTCTCAGCGAGATGATAAACAAACATGAAGATGGATGGAAGGAGGTGGTCCTGTGGATCCTTCACCTTGGTTGCTGATCTAAGGTTAGTCATGACGACGTCCCCTTCTCGAATCAGCGCGTTGAAGAGCCCACCCCAACCGTTGGCAAGCAGGCGTGGATGATGTGGAGGGTAGAGCGAACGGAAGCACTGTACGGCAGCCCATGCAGTAAGCAATGCCTCAAAGGTCACAAGAAGCAGGTAGAGCCAGTGATTCCGAGCGCCAATGCAGGTGGCAGTTAGAGGACAGTGATGGTCAAAACGCGCAATGCAGTGACCACAAATGGAACAATGGCGCGCACCTACGGGTCGAATATGGCAACACTCAGCACAAAACCGTGGATGCATTATGATTCGTGCTAACAGTTGAAGGTGTAATGGTGATAGCTGGCTCTTGGAGGGCTTGCCAGCCATTTCGTCTTGACGTGGGTCGTCTTGACGAGAGGAGTTCAAAAGACGAGCGTGTAAGTTGACATCGCAATCTGATTCCACATCTTCGTTTGGTTTCTGGATGTTAATACTAACATCTCCCGAGTCCTTGCGGTGTTGGGTCCAGATTTGAGCCTCAAGCCGTTGGATCAAGACTAAAAGCGGCAATAACGGCAATGGAAACTTTTCAATCGCTTGCGACATTGATGAACGACCTTCGTATGGTACCACTGAGTAGGGCTTCTCAACAACTGAACCTGGCAGTGGAAAGCCCAGACAAAGTGCCTTGAGAATGTTCTTAACTTCCTTGGAACATGAGTCGAACTGAACTGATGCGAAGAGTGCATTACGGAAGAGTTTGCTTTTCTGAATAGCCACGGCCACCGCTTCGAACTCACCGCGTCCAGCCTGTGGCGGCACTTCGAGTAATTCCTCTTGTCTACTTGGCATGGAGTCTTGCGCACTCTGCCAATCCTCAGAGACCAGCCTGCGCTTGCCAAGGAAGGATACGTACCCCGGCGCTTGATCGACATAGCCCGGGCCAACGCAGAAAACCCCAATGAAGGTGGCAATACCACCGTAGAACAGTATCCATGCAAGGTTCATGAATGCAGCCTCGCCTCGGGAAGCTGGGGTGTCGGTTAACATGACACTCGCGAAGAGGAGACAGTTAACGGAAATGAAGAACACTCGCGAGAGTACTCGCTCATTACAGCCGCCAGAGTTGGGATTCCGACACGCGCGTTCGCACTCTCCCATATCGTCCTGTTGGCCGGATTCCTCGTCGCCGGCTTCTTCGCGGGCGCGCCTCCACGCGAGCGCGGTTTGACTGCGTTGCTGGGAGATAAGTTCGGCGAGCCATTGCGTCTGCGCAGCGCATAGGTCGCGTGTGGAAACGCCACGGATCGGCTCAGCGGGATACATTTGCAAGGTATTATCGAAAAATTATGTACACATTTTGCACCTGTGTGCAGATATACAGTAGACGGAAATGTGAGGATAAGAATTTTACTAACGTGTGCAACGCGCGATGTGCACCTGCATTCGTATGGGACACAGCGGAAAATGCATGCTGACTGCCGTATAATTGCATTGACTCTGTAGGGATAACTCACCACGTGCGGTATGCTTCCCAACACGAGAGATATGTTTCCTTCGAACACTCCACCTCCTCGATAAGTATGGCAAGCGTGGGGGTTCTTGAAGAGGCACCTTCGTTTTCAATACCTTCAAGATGCTGCACATTGATGTCTAAGTCCATTTTCTTATCGCACGTGTCCTTACTTCAATGCCAAACTAAATCTCACTCCCCAGAGGTCAAGAAGTCTCACACTAACCGTTATTCTGAGCAGTAGACACGACGGAGATAGTCTCAGCTAACGATACTCTTGGACATTACTCGCCAAGATTCTCACAGTCAACGACCCTATTCGCTGCATTGTCTCATTCAGAGGTTCACTCTTAGACTTGGATTGCTCGGCCGTTTAGTCACGCTCACTTGAAGCCAGTCGAGTTACAGGGCAGGACTAGACCTCACCACATACGCGAATGAACCTGAAGCCATGTCAGGACCTGCCCAGTATCACGAGGTAGTTGATGAATTCCACGAGTTCTTCAGGGACCCCTCGAACTACTTCGACCGCAGTCGACACCAAGCATCACGTCAACAGCTATCCGAGCGTGACCGAAGGATTCTGGAATTGCACTCACGTTCTGCACTAGCCTTGACATTGCAGCACTTTGATTCACACGCCTTGACGTATTTTGCACCCAACCACAACCAACTGTGCTCGATTTATGACAAAGGAGCAAGGAGCGAAAGTGCTATCGCACCTCGTGCGCATAAGCGACTGACCTTACCTTTGGAGGAGCAGAGGATAGATGCACGGCTCAGCGTGTACTCAGATCCAGACAAAGGGATTCAAGCGACAGTAAACGCATTGCAGCCTGGGAGATTTCTAGTAAACACCACTCTAGCACCATACGCAAAGTATCCAATCAGTGAAGTATCGGTGCTGGGAGCAGTTTCGGATCGTACACTGCTCGGTGCACGGCTGTCGGATTGTAATTTCGCAGGCACGAGACAGGTCGCACTGTCTTGCCACTATGCTCATCCTCAGGGCTTCACAGCCGCAACTTCGTTTACGCTTCACCCCCCGTCTTTATTGAAAGTGAAGACCCAGCGAGCGAGAAACTCTCCCATCGGTCAGTCTGACTCAGTGGGTTCCACAGTCAACGCAACTCATTTGCTTCCGACACTTGCGCACGCCACAGAGGAATCTCAATCGGGCATTGGTGTCACAACTTTCTCATCACTTTCTCATGCTGGGATACCAGCACTGCACGTCTCAAGCCGAGATAGCCTGAAACAGTTGGATGAGCCGACGCTCGCCTTCTCAGGCACGTATTACTGGCAACCAATGCAGCTCTTTGCCGGTATAAGGTATACGATGCCACTTACACGTATGGCATCTGGCACAAAGAGGTCTACAACAGAGAGCACACTGGCCACAGAACAAGCGCTCAAGTCCTCGTTGAGTTTCTTGCTTGCAGGCTTTCCATGTGAGCAATCTGACAAAGTCGCTTCTGAACCGTCAAACAGTCAAATTCAATCGCCTGCTGCTCCATACACCTGCTCAGCAGAACACCGGCGGATGAACGACGATTCCCTCCCTCCATGGATATCGCCTACGAAGCGCCTACCACAGTCAACATCACAACTTGCCTCGGCATCGGAATCACAAGACGGAGAATCCCTCCACATAACCTGTAGTCGAGCTGTTTCACAACCCTCGATCTCGAAGTCATCTGTGAGTTCGATAAGTTGGATGTTTGAGATCGCTGATTGGGGTAAACTTCTCCGAGCGTTTTCGACTTGGTCCTTTCCAAGCACTTCCCTCTGGTTTTGGCGCGCTCGTGAACCTCAGGACACGGAAAACAGACCATCAGATGTCAAAATAGGGCTTGGACTGGAAACTCAAGTTCGAGAAGTTGTTACCTTCCAAAATCCCGAAGGCTCCAGCAGGATTGCGTACGTCTCAGCTTCGGTTGACGTAAAGACCAATTTGAAAATCAGCACAACACTCACAACAATTGGAGATTTGCACGTTGGCGCAAAACTGTTGAGTGGAACCAGTAGCATTCCGTGCAGCGCAGCGGTACGTGCCACGAAGAATTGGCTCTCGAATGCTCCTACGTACTGGTCCTTCCAATTTGGATTCGATGACTGTCAGTTTGATTAGATTTATTTATGCGTTTTGCTCCGACTGGAATACGCTCATACTGGTCATTACTGGCGCTCGCCCGGGTGGGAGACGATCTTTAGCACTACCCGCTAGGCCGGCATGGAGTGGTCCGTTCGACTAAATCCAGCTCAGTTACTTTTTAATGTCAATGCCCTTCGGTCCTTTGGACCTCTTCGAACTCTTGTGTTTGGAGGACCGGTGAGAAGCATAATGATGCATTAGGAGCACGCTGCCTAAAGTTATGCCTGCTGTAATGAGTACCCTCGGCCGCCAAATCCATGACCATACAGTTTGCCCGAATCGACGCAGGTAACCAAGGACTCGATTGGCTTGGGAGGATTGCTCCGACTTGACTCGTTCATAGCATTCTGCAAGCATGTCTAGGACAGTCAAGGAAACGCTTGTCCGCCCCAATCGCTCGAGGTGACATACCAAACTGTTCAAACGTGAAACAAATTGCAGAAGCGCTGACCATCGCGGGCTGAGGGTCGGTAACGTGAAGATCAATCGTAGCAAAGCTGGAGTTGAGAGGAAATTCAGGGAGATGTGGTCAGTGCGTTGTCGGAAGGAGTCTCCTTCCCGCTGCATAATAATTCGACATTCCGAAGCTTGTTTCCCGGCAAAAGCCAAGCGTAAGCGTTTGGGGTCGGTAAGGCCCCCGTACGTGTGGTATGCCATACGACAAAACTCCTTGTCTTCTGTCGGGACTACCTTGTCGACAAAGACATGGCGAAGCGCATCGAGTAGCCCCGAGCGGCGTCTTGCGACACATTCAAAAATGTACCGACTTTCGACGCATGAGTGAGGGTCTGCGGATTGCATGAGCTTCTGGAGTTCCGCCTGGGCACCCATTTCACTCAAGTCATAAAATGCGTCGCAAGCTTCGACTGAATATCGAATGAGGTGATTTGCACTCTCTTCTGCGGTATGCAGAGACGTAACACACAAAGATCGGAGGAGGGTAGGAAGATGCACGTCATAGGCAAGCAATAGGACTCGTTGCACTTCCTTCAGGTCTTGTACAGATACCTCCCCTTGGCGCAGCTTTGATTGAATGCGATCAATCTGTTCACTTACGTTGGGAGAAAACTTTTGCAACAGACCAGAGTATTGAATCTGCTGAGCCTGTAGGTTTATAGGCACAGGAGTGCCGTAGATGGTATCGTTTTCAGTGAACGGTGAGGCGGGCAAGGCGGCATCGTAATCTCTAAAACGCATGGCGCGGAGCTGAATCGAGAAATCGTCGGTATACACATTCGATGGCACCACATTGTCATCAAATATAGGTGCGAACATGTCCATTCCTTCAACTTGCCTCTTTTCGTACATAAATCGAATGAAGGCTTGGGCGACCAGGATATGATCCGTCTGATGCACTTCCCAGAACCAACGGTCTGTGACAGCATCACCGATGCTGCCGATTGGCGCCAGCTCGCAACTGAGTCGAGCAGGCGTGAGCCAAGTTGGGCAACGCTCTACAATATTTGCGACGAATAAGGTCTTAGGATCCCGGCTGGGAACATTCTTGTGCGAATCGTCGGAGGGATCCTCCTTGGAGCCAAGCTTTGCATCGATACTGACACCAGCGGCTTTGAGGTCGTTCCACCACGGTCCATCGGTGCTAGTTACTTGAAGAAGATGCCATAGAGTCACATCGTTTCTGTCTGGCAGCGCCTGTGGCAATGAGTGAGATCCTTCTCCGATCGATTTGCGAGCGAAGCATGATAGTCTCGCACAGATTTTGTCAAATCCATGCTCCTTGGAGAGCTCGGGTGCATCAGTGCTATGTTGGGGTGAAAGGAGGGGCCTTACCCTGCCAACTTGCATTCTGTGTTGTGGTTCAAGAAGGAGTGCTGCTTCTTGAGAGCCCATGATACACAGACGCGCGAGGTCGGTTATAGGACATGTCGCGAATCGAGCCAATCTTGTTTGTTGAATCAACTCCGGTCTTGTGGAAATGGCCAGGTCAGCCAGCGCAAGTAAACGAAGATGCCATTGTAAGTTAGTATCGGTCCCGTGACTATAGACCAACTTCTCACTGTTTCTGGGGAACCAGCGAGAGACGGGGGCGAATGACAATCCAGCTTCAGAGACTTCCTTGATGGTACTACGCGTGGTCAAAAGTTGTCTACAGTGTTCGTCGGTAGTCATCGACCACCGCGAGCATGCAATGAGTGGGCCGATTCGGAGTCCATCAACTGCCTCCTCACGATCAGCACATTCGGCGAAGGTGGTTTGCGAAGCAAGGTTCGCGAGGTAGGTTCGTTCGGATGATTTGTCAAATTGAGCAAGGTAATCCAGCGACACACGCTCGAATGCCGTCTCTGGAGCAAGGCCTTGAACGATTTCTTCTGGCGCCGAATAGTGTCTTATGATAGGAATGACACCAACCTCGTCGGTCTCCTCAGTCAAGAAAGGAGTATCAGGCACGCCATCGGCTGCAATGATTTGTGTCAGCTCCTCTGGAGTAACGAATACATTGGCACTCGCAAAAGCACCCGCAACCTCGAACATGTAAGGAGTCGATAGCATCATTCGCCGCTCAACAGTGGCTACCGACCAGCCCCCACCTGCTCCAAGCGCAGAGAAAAAGTTCGATAGGGCAGCTTCATTTGCCAGTGTGAGCCTTCGCATTGGCGTGACAAGTGACGTTAAGTCCTGACCAAGCGTGGCAAGCGTTGCTAACTCCAACTCCGCGGCAACGCACGTAAGAGGAAGCCTAGCTGCACCTGAAGCAACAAAAATCCGACCCAGGCTCGAATGCTTGAGGTCCACCACTTTGTCATTGTCGTTTCTCTGACGGAACGCTATTTGCTCCTCCGTTGCAAAATGAGGATGCACTTGACGGCTATTGACGAGCTCCTCCCACGATCTTGCAACACAAATGCAGCCCATCAGAATTGGGGAAGGATTGCAATGAGGGAAAATCCTGCGCAGGTCTCGAATAAAAACTGCCAATTCGCACATTACAAGCATCTGCAGGTCATTCGGCAACATATGGAGAGTAGTTAGGAGGAAACCAAGGTCGTACACAGTGGGTGAAAGGATAGCAACATTAAAATAGCGCTCTTCTACCGTTCCATGCTTCAGCCACAGTACGGTTTTGATATGGTGCACAAGGAGCCGCGTAGCGCGCACCAAACGTTGATAGTGCCGTCGAAGCTTTGCAGTCCTGTTTCCCTCATGGAAGAGACGCTCTGCCTTCTGATCCTCTTCTTGTTCTGCAATCTCCCATCTGGCATTAAGGTCATCCAGGACGCTATCCTTGCACCTGGGAAGCATGAGCTCAAATGCAGCCTTGAGACTTGCACCATCATCCCCAGTGGGAAGGATGTCGGTCGATGTAATGTCGCGATTGACCCGCCCCTGAGCCTCTTGGCGACTTGTTGCGGGCTTCCAAAATCGAGTCGTGTAAAAAACCGACAGTGGAAGCTTGTCCAGATCCAGGAGAGGCAATCCTGCACGCTCTGCATGATCTGTAATTTCCTGTACAGCGCCGTGGATAATTGTGTTCACAATGGGAGTCGCAGCGGTCGATTCCATGTCCATGACCAAGGTGCTAGGGAAAGTGGCGAGACTGCCTTCGAATCCAGGCAAGCGGAACTCCTCAGGTTTGCTCGGATCGACCAGAGATCGTAGTTGCGAGATTGCAATCGCGAGTTCTTCAGGCGTTCCATCCAGGATAAACAGCCTCATAAATCCCAGATGATCATATGTACTCTTCCAGGGAGGTTCTTGTGAGCGCAAGAACATTCTCATAACGGTGCGGAAGGACTGTTGGTCTTCAGCTGTCCAAGGTCCTTTCGCTGGATTCTTTCCCTCCAAAATGTCCATGGCTTCGGTTCCATTCATTGCGCCACCAACAACTTCCCATAGGCTGTTAGCCGCCAGTCGCCGGCCCTTCCGAGCTCGAAGGAGCGCTTGCTTCTGCTCAGGAGTTAGATCCCGAATCGGATTCGGCCTTCCAATTACGGCGGAGTGAGTGTCACGCCATTCTCCGGAAACAGGACGCCCAAGCGCGTCTGCCACAAGTCTAGTCTTTGAGTTACTCCAGTCCGGATTGCTCAGGAGATCAGGAGGGTCTTGGGCATCTGGAGCAGTGAGAAACTGGCCAATCAAGTACGAATTCCCCTCAGATAAGAGATTGTTTCCAGGCTTAGAGTTGGTCGCTGATGGCCTGGGATCTAGGCAGGACAAGTTGTTAAGGTCACGAGGCAGGTAGCAGAACGGTAGGCGTCGTGTAAGAGCGGGGACTGGGTCTAACTTAATGACCTTCACCGCCCCAGTGTCTGGATCAATCGGGTATTCAGGCTTAATTTGGTCCGCTGGAAGTGCAGCCACTTCACTTCGCTTCCGCTCCATCTCCAACGGCTTCATGATTGATCCCTCATCCTCATTAACCGTAGTAGACTTCGAAACGCGCACAGGCACTTGGTCACACAGTTCTAGAATGATCTTGGCCACGTCTCCCAAAGCACGTTCGAGCAATACAGATGCGTGGTAACAGTGCGACCCAGTTGTTGGAGAAATTCCGCGGTTCACGGGTTGGCCATTTGGAAAGCACACGCGGAGGTAGTGATCGAGGACGGGCTGCGTGACTGCGCCGGGCAGAGGGGCTTCAGGCACTCGGGGTTCGACATGACAGTCTGTAACGGTATCGGGGCGTGTCGCCAAGTCAATCTGTGTCTTAGCGAGTTTCGATTCTGACGGTAGCGTGGCATACTCTGGAAGCATTCGCTTGAAAAGGCTATGAATATGATGCATTGCCCATACTGGGTTATCGACAATACCTGGCGCCGGATTATTCGCACACATCTCTGCATACCTTTGGAGTTCTTTGAGTGCTTCCTTAGCTCCTGGCGACTTCTCCTCATTCGGAGAATCGAAGTAGGTCTGTGCAACAAGATCAGCGTCGACAGGTGACGCATCTGGCACAGTTTTGCCAAGCATTTGCTGGTATAGATACGCAGCTGTTGGGGCACTTGGAATATACATTGAAGGCAGTCCAGTGTGAAGTACCTCGAGGAAAGTGCGGCGAGCGTCCATAGAGAACATACAAGCCAAACTGAGGTGGGAAACTAGCCAGTGGACGTCATACCTGCTGAGACAACACGGTTCAATTACTTCGCGCATGTAGGTCATGATAAATTCATTGCCATGATCGGATGCCTCGTTCATAAGAGAAGTAAACAAACGCATCTTGAACGCGTAGACATCGTCACGGTTCTGATCAATCGGCGGCGGGAAGGTATCGGGCAGACGGAAACGATTCGGTACGGCGGTAGTGCCTTGGGTTGAACAGGTATACAGCGCATCAGGAACTCTCCACTGATTGTGGATACGATCACCAAAAGTAGGCTGAGCATCAGATCCTTCGTTGCTTGCACCTGCTAGTGCGGCTCCCTTTTGTTCCGCATCGAGCATCATACGAGCGCGGCGGAGAAACTGCAGATCTGCTAATTTCATCAACTCAAGCACAGCACGCTCAAGGTAGCCGATATTTGCGTGGTCGTGAAGTCGAATGCACATCTCTGTGTGGACGCGAAGCAGGTACTCCGCACGCTGTAAATCACGCGCTTCACCATATCGCCCATACAGGATATTTCGAATACGGTAAATCAAATGCTCGGGGCAGTTGGGGTCGAGATGAGCACGCAGCCGTGGTATGTACGGACTCGCCGGTGTATCTGTAACTGGAGCAGATCGGTTCGAAGATGAGGGGAAGAACCTAGCGTCATCCAGTGCTCGCGTCGTAAGAAGCCAACGGTTCTGAGCGAAGTTATCACCAGAAAGGAAGTTTGTAGCCATCCATGCTGCGTATGCTTCGGGGTCTTCGTTGATTGAAGCGGGAGGCTCTGGCAGTAGGTTGCGAGCGATGGCGAAGTTGCGCACCAGTGGGTCATCAGATTTCATAGCCTCGAGGAGAATCCCAGGGATCTGTTGAAGGTACTCCGTATCATCATCGGAGAAGGGACCACGCATCCGTTCTGCGTACAAAGTCATGTCAACTGCGACGCTAGTACACCCCATCTCCCAGAGCCGATGTAGTTGAGCAAGCTCAACGCGGGTGGCATAACCCTCGGGTGCATGGATTAGGTAGCGAATACCGTACACATTTTCAACTTCTGCCAGGGCAGACGCACGTGCGTATACTTCATCGCTGGAGTATCTTCGGAAACATAAGTGGCACTGTACCACTTGCGAGCTCGCCTCGGGATCGCCAGGATCCTGAAACTTGACAATGGGAGGTTGGATTCCCTTGATACAGCAAGTTTCGAAGACCGGTAGATTCACATCACTAAGGGTTGCATTGGACATGCTGAATATAGTCAATAAATTCAATTGTATCCAACCTAGCGTAGTGTTGTGGTCCAAATGAACCCTGTGTTCTTCGCCTTCTTAGGTCTCGAATCTCGAAACAAAAAAAGATCTTCTGAAACAAAAAAAATCCGCAGCCTGCGCAGTGGACGTTTCGTGGCGCAGCAGGGGATAGGCACGGTCGCAGGGACAAATGCCCCGGGAGGGTGCGTTTCCAGCTCCATGCAAGCTTGCTCCGGGGCTTTAGGGCTGGAATACACGAGAAACCCAGGGATGTTGTCAATCCACGCCCACTCACACCGAATTTCGATACGAGGCACTGAGATCGAGGTCAGTGACCATAAAGCAGACTCGTTTCAGCCTAAAACCAACGTTACCGTAAAAACACATTCTATTCTTGGTGGTACACCAAAGGGAAATCCAAAAGGATGCAAACCTTGAGAAGTCTGCAGCTCTATTACTCGAGCACCGAACCCATACTCTGCTCGATCTGAATGAAGTGATGCTCACTGGAAATGGCTACGAGTGGGGCAGTGAGTTTTGTGGCCAAGGCAGCCTTGCGCTCCGCTTCACGTCGCATCGCCTTACGAGCTGACGGTGTCATGAACTGCTTTTGTTGCTCGAACTGTGCATACTGCTGTTGAAGCCATGTAACGGCGTCTTTGCGTTGCGCCTCCGTGCTTTCCAACCTCCACATCGACTCCGATTCTGCGGAAATCTCGTTCATCCAGTCCACAGCTTCAGACTTAGGGGGATCCACGGTCACTGCAACATAGGGAACTTCATACAAACCTGGTTCCATAGCCCAACCGATCAATTCAATCTCCTGAGTTTCACCGGGTAGCAGATGTGAGATCGTGATCCTCTTACTGCCCTCGAACAGAAGACGACTGCGGACAGAGTGCCCTGACAACTTCGTCCGATCGATGGTCGAGGCTACATCAAGCTGACCAAGTTGTAGCTGACGTTCTAATTTTATCTGCTGCTTCTGCACCTCGACTAAGGAAGCCGAAACCTGGGCTGCCACGATTTCGACAGGGGTGATGACACCATTGAACTTGGAAGTTACAGCTGACGAAGGCGCCGACGAAATGGCGTTCGCAAGCATTGCAGCTTCACTTGGAAGTAGACAGTCATCGAGGAGCTCGATGTGACACGACACAGGTTGAATCATCAGACCGCTTAGTAGACCTGACGTCAACTCGCTTAATGCGGATCCAACACGATCGGGCTGGACTAGGACGGGATTACGTTCGAGCGATTCATTCTCGCCGCTCACACCATCCAAAATTTGTTTCCTGAGCTGTCTCGTAATCTCGGCGATGTTGGGACCGGCATGGTGAATACGTAATTTGATGGAGAGCTGTGCAGGCCCATCGGCAAAATCATGCCGGATCAACGGTTTAGTAAGCACTTGCAGGCGTAGCGGCCAGTTTCCAGGTGAGAGAAGCGTTCCATCGGACGCAAGCGAAGATGTAACCTCTGAAGCGCCAGGTTCTTGTGTCAACGCTCGACCAGTCGTCACTGGGGTCCACAGTTCTCGCAAGGTACTGGGCATCGTTGGTAGCCAACCATTCACTCCAATCTTCACTGGAACGGACCCGAGAAGCAGTTCGGGGGGTGAGTAGGGAGGAGATAGAGCAACTGGCTGTCGTGTGGACGATCGCAATAGTGCCTGGTGTTTGTGTACCGCCAACATGGAGTTGGAAACCGCACTGTTGTTCGCGATATGAGCAGGGGTTGCAGATAGTGCTGACACTGTCGCACCGCGTACATCAATTGAAGGAATCTGAGCAGTATGCGTCGCAACCGCTGCAGTGAAGGCTGAAGCCGAGAAGTAATTTGTTGGCCGATAGGGCTGCGCAAGCGATGCGCCGGCAATGTCAGCGGCTCCAGCCGCAATCGCCTTCTCAACATACCCTTGTAACGTTGGTAACAGCCATCCCGAACTAGCAGAGCTAGGAGGAGGATGCACGATAAAGCCAGGCAAAGCAGCCTGAAGAAGGGACTGAGCGAATGCGGGTTCGGTCGACTTGAGTGCCTGTGCAACAAGCTGAGCGCAGGCCGAGCCGGCGTGTCCAATTGCGTTCAGTGCTGGTACCTGAAGAGATCCGTAAATTGGCCCACATGTCCCTGCCATACTCCAATGTAGGCGGAGATTCAGCTTCGTCGGATCATCGAAACGGTGAAGCTCAGCGGAGGGGTTCAACTGACGAACACCTTGCTCCGTGAACCACGCCAGTTGCAACTCAAGATCCAGTAAAGCCTGTTCAATCCTCGATGCGGTGACGGACCCCTCGTATGGCTGAAGACTTCCTGTCTCTGATGCGAATCTCAGACAGGATCGGGTGGTGCTGAAGTTGAGAAAGATTTCACTCGAGAGCGGTCCTAAACTAACTGATGAAGGCGACTGAGTGACATCTAGACCAGAAATCATCGAAGGCGTTCGCGATAACCACGTCGAAGGGCCAATCTGCAAAGGGATCTGCTTGAGTGCTGCGTAAGCTGTCAGTGTTCCATGCATGGGAAGCTCTAGTCCGTCTTCCCACGATTTCACGCCGGCGCTAGCTTGTAAGGTAGGGCTCCATGTAATAGGAGCTGTAGGGTCATTCCTATCGAAGTGATTCGTCACGATTGCGAGGTCGTCTTCGGTGGCGCTGTGCATCGCGGTTAGCTTCCACCCACCGGAGGTAGATTCGATGTGATGGAGCCGTAAAGGGCCTGCAAGTGCATTCGCCAACTCGCTGAGGAGAAGCGCTGGGTGCGGGACAGCGCTTGAGAACCTCGTGGGAAGCTTCTGCACACTTAGCCAATGTGGCAAGCCACGCATAGCTTGGGCGACGATGGGGAGCACCAGTGAGGATCGACTCCAGAATTGAGCAAACGCTTGTTCGAGATCTGCCGCTGTTCCTACAGTGCTTGGTGAATATGGCGCAGGTGTGCTTGGGGAAGGCAAAGGATCTTGCATCTGCGAGGTGGAGACTGACAAGGTGAGGTACTCCTTTGCACTTTGCAAGGATGTTGGCTTCCGTGTGGGAGCAGTGTCCTGCATTGCTGCAATGACTGCTGAAAGGGTTGCCGGAGCGGCCGGACGCGAATCCGAAATGTGAAGTACAACCGCTTCATCTTGAATGCTGGTCTTTGAGGGGGCGGCTAGCAAGGCTAGAGTGACACTAGGGAGCACAACGAGCGGTTGAGCCATACGAAGCACTCTTGTGATCGATGTGGGAGGCTGCGCAGTAACAGAGTTGCTCTCACCATTCAATTCACTACGAAGCTGTTCTGCCTGATATAGGATCAGGAAGGATACATTATGTCTTCCGGCACTATGGGCCCTGCAGAACACGGCTATTTCAATACACTCTCCAGGTAAAAGCTCGGTAACGACGTTCACATGACCGTCCTGGCCATGGTAATGCTCAGCGATCCACTGGCACTCACCAGCTCGACGGACGAATATAAGGAAAAAGGCAGGATGAGATGCATATAAACGTAGGTTGCTAACCTTACCCAGCCCTGAGTTCTTCAGTCGCCAAGTTGTAGGAGCTGAAGGCATTTGACCCTGGAGCATGATAGTTGGCAAGTAAGGTGGAAGTCTGCGGTAGGGCGCTGATTGCGATTCAGTTACAGTCTCTGTGACAGTTAAGAACCCAAGAGGAGGCCCGACATCAATGAAGAAGGAGTCACCCGGCCGCTCGGTATCGCGTGATGCAGCCGAGCCCAACGTGGAGGATTCCTCATCTCCAGCAGCAGCTAACTGCTTAGAATCTATGATTGGAACGGCCCATGTCGTCGGGTAGATGTTAGGAGGCATCAGAAGAGGAACAGCAACGTTGGATCGCTGCTTAATAGTAATATCTGATTCGGTGCTCGCTACAGAGAGTTCGGCTGGGGCCCCGAAGCTTGAATAATGTCCTATGCTTATGTCAGCAAATGTCGATATGCTGCCCTCGGCGGCGATCAGCGCAGCAAGCGGATCAGTCTGTTGGCGATGCAGGAAGCCGCGGATAGGCGCAGCCGCGATAGCTGGGGATGTAGCACCCAGCGCAGGACAAGTGCCCGGAACGAGCTGATGCGCCGTTGAGGTCTTGCTAGAAGACAATTTAAACGGCCAAAAGGTATGCAACCAATCTTCTACAGACCAAGCCAGTCCAACAATTTGAATCAGACCTCTGAATTGGGAATTAACATCGACGCGTAATTCGAGCGTAACTGACTCTCCAGGACGCATGTCGAAGGAAATAGATCCACTAGTTGCCCACGGTTCAGTTTCCTGAGTGTCATTCAGTGAGTCGCTGGGGATACAAACAAAGCGTACGCGAGCATTAGATACGCGGAAAGGAATCGAGAGAGGATTGACCATACGTGCCATGACGGTGAAACCTTCGCCTGCGGGCAGTGGTGTAGCCTTGTCACGTTGAGAAACATGCTTCGATTGTGGATAGTACAGCGCATCACCAGGGAAGGGCTCACTCCAGAACAGCGGATCTTCAGGGTTGCTTAGCTCGCTGTTTCGTTCATCTGACAGTGGCCCTGCCTTTGCTCCTGCGGCTGAGGCAGGCTGCGCGCTTCCTCTCCCGGGGAGAGGCATTAAGGGGAGCGGCGGAAGGCGGGTGTCTAAGATACGAATCACAGAATTGACTAGTTCTGGAGGAACGTGTAGCGCATCATGTTTGAAGATCATGACTGAGCCGTCTAAGAGGATAGGCAGCTGGAGCCCAGTGAGTTCACCTGGATACGTGCATGTCTTACGGTTTAGTAGCTTAGTCGACGTTGAGTCAGAGGGCGAAGTTAACAGCAGCTCGATTTGTGCAGGTGAGCAATTTAGCTTTAATCGCTCGCGATTTGCAGCCACAAGGCTATCCAGCAATTTTCGTTGCCTCAATGCGGGCGCGATTCTGAGGTTGACACCTGGAAGCCAGTCCAGCACGCCGCCCTTCTCGCAGATACCCTCATTCTGCACGAATCGACGAAGCTCTTCGAACTCATCCGCAGGCTCAATTAAGGGCTTGAATGATGGGACGCGTGCTAGGGCGAGAGGAGACTCTGCACCACATGCAATGGCTCTCGAAAACAGTTCAACGGCCAATGCATATGATCCAACCGCGCTCATCTCACGCGCGGCCTGTGCCAGTGCTTGTTCTGTGAGTTGTTGCCAACCCCGACCAAACAGTGCGGTTAGCGCCGAAAGCTGGCAACGGAGTGCCAGTAGCGGGAATCCGTGCCGTAGATATGCGTGGGCGGCAAGTGTCATATGCAATGCGTACTTTCTGAGTCTGGTAAGATGGGATTGCTGAGCTCCCACCGCCTTGACACTTTCGCTACCCTTAATTTGGCTGAATGGTGCAGATGCAACTGCGGACAGGGACTGTTCTGGATGGGAGACAGGTGTGGTAATCTCTCCTGTTGGACTCTGGGGAAGCAGTCCTCCTCGCGAACTCCTGGACTCGGAAGCTGGTTCAGCCGCCTGCAGCAGGAACCCATACGCGACCTGTTCAATACCAAGGGCATCTCGTAGCGTGTCTGTGTCGAAGATCTGTAATAGAAACCTTGTCCACTCTCGAGAACGTTGTCCTAGGATCAGTGGTGGTGCGGGATGGATTCTAAATTGCGAGGAAGGCGCGGAAACAAGCGATGTACCATGGTTATCAATTACATTTGCTACTCGGGCCCATGAGGCCGCGGCTGTGGCTGCATTGAGAGCCGAATTGGCACGTCCGCTTGAAGAGCTCAAGCATGCGGCAGCAACCAATGGAAGCAACTGCGAATACGACGGGGAGTATGATGCTACGGACTCACCCACACTGAACAGTCCTACAAGCGTTGCAGGGGTCGGGGGCGGTGGGAGCGTAGAGGTACCAGTCGTGGTCAAGTTATCTTGCGTTGAGATGTACGGTACATTGACGGGTTCTTGAGGAACGACATTAGGCACTATTGGAGGCTCTCGTGACAGCAACATATCCACATCACGTCTTGTTGGGACTCCGATCTTAACGCTATCTGGGGCAATTGCGGCTGTAACTTGGGCGTAGTGAACGATGCCCAGCTCCGAGGGGTTTCCTAAGGGTGTGCGCAGATTCTGGAGTGCAGGCAAAGGAACAGGTTGTGCTCCCGATCCCCGTGAATATAGCGATTCGAGACCACTATTTGTGATATATAGGGTGGACAGAGGAGCAGGCAAACGGAGCAGGTCGTATGTCCACATATGACATCGCAGCATTCGTTGAGTGTCGCGAACTGTCAAGTACTCTTGAGCAGCCGATTTCAGAAGTACGATACACTCGTTGATTAATGGGGTCGTAGGCGCGAGAGCAGTGTACGATCCTGATGCGCCTGACGATGCAGATGGGAACAATTGTTGCACCTCGCGACCCACAACAGCGTCGGAGGATCCGGCCTGTGGTGAGGCTGACTCCAATCCACTGACTGCACGGGATCTGTTACCGTCGCTTAAGCCTGTCTGCAGATATGGCGGCGAAGGGAGGGTTGCCGCATGAGCCTCTGCTTCCTTGAGACTGAGTGTAATCGCAAGTAGCTCCTGTGCCATGGCCATATGTTGAACCGACTTGTCACGTTTAAAATCACCGTAGACTTGCCTGAAATATGTAGCAGCCGTCTCGTAGTCCTGAAACATAAGGGACAATGATGCCAATGCATACGTTTGGGATTCCACGCACGAGAGAGGATATCGGGGTGCTGGACTCATCGTTGGTATCACTTCTGAGCCATCAACCGCACCTTCAATTTTTCGAGGTCCACTATCCCTGCGACCGAAGAATGCACGCACACTTGATCTGAACGATTTTGACGAGGCAGCAACCTTCTCACTCAAGTTGAGCAGCCATTTTTCTGCTGCTGGCAAGATGATGTGGAGCGTGAGCTCGCCCAAGTAGTTCTGAATAGCGTTAACGTCTTCCTGCGAGAGCAAGTATCCAAACCTTAATTTCGGTTTCACAATCACGTTCGTCGAACCTGAGACCGAAGGGGGTGACTTGGCCTCTTGCTGCGGGGTAGCCTGTTGCGATGCGGGTGATGCTACCGGCGCAGCCTCAACGGTCACAAGAGGGGATGAACTTGGGAAGTCAACGAGTAGGTGCGCCAGTCCGGCCGCGAGAGGCGTCCCGGGTAGTGATGGTAGTCGGGTCATCGGTCCAGATTCTGGGAAAAGCGAACGGGAACGGGAAACGCAGAAAGCCCACTCCATGTGTCGTTGAAGCGCACGAGCAGGTGACGGTGCTGTGATGTGAGTAATGTTTGCGGAACCAGCTGGAACGGAACTAGAGGTCGTAGGAGTTGAGCTCGTCGTGGGCGACGGAAGGCTACCTGCGAGGGATGCTGGCGATGAGGCGGATCCACCCGCTGCGGCGTTTACAATGGCTGCTGTGAGAGGTGAGGTGAGCGCGGCGAGCGAATTGACAGACAAGACGGCTACACCTGGGTGTCCTCGAGGCAGTTTCAGGTGCATTCTCAGCGCGGTTGCAATTTGGTGCGCCGACGCCTGCCGCGACTCGAGCAACTGCGCTGCCGCAGCAGGCTCTAGCGGTGCATGCGAGTCCACGACAACCACATACGAAGTTGGGACGGTTGAGTCATACAAGCACCGCTGGAATTGAGGAGGCAGGTTCTGAAGTTGTCGCATCGCCAGAGCCTTTTGGTCAGCTCGCTCTTCGTCCGCAGATACAGCAACGATAATTGCAACTGGCTGCTCGAGCATATTCTCCTCCGCAGGTGCCGAGGCCGCAAGAAATTCTCTTCGGTATGCGGTCCACCAAGGAGTGGGGTCGGGTCGGGACGCGACAAAATTTGGCACATCACTCGTCGCATAAATTCCATCTGCACCAATGCCAGGGTGGGGCAATGTGGGCAAGCTAGATTGAAATGCAGGTCCTACGGTGGTCTGCACGGATTCATTGACCACGGCACGTAGGTAGGCGTCCACGACATGTGTCTTGACAGGTGCCATCTCGGCTGCGGAGATAACTCTTAATCCAAACCTTCGCAGGGTCGTTGGCTTTGAGAGCGCTCGGAATTGGATCGCTTTAAGATTATCTAGCGTAGATGCAAATGGCTTGATCAACTCAGCAAAGGTCAGACCACTCTTTACACAGGCTTCCTCCACCTTGTCACTCGCAAGCACGAGCACTACAGGCTGGAGGAGTGGACTCGCCCACTCAGTAATAGAGAGGTTCTAGAGGTTTTCGAGGGCGAATAAGCATGTATATATGAGGTACGTTGATAGATCCACGAGTATATCAGACTATCTCTACGGACTCCATGACGAATCGAGCGAACACCGATGTGATACGATCTCGAAGCCGAAAGACCAGGATCGCGACAAATTACGTACCATGGCAGCAAGTGTTGGGCCGTGAGAGTGTTATATATCACCAGAACCACTTGCGATCTATCGAACGATCTGCGTGCTGTATTACTAGCACGAATGGATCGTCGAGAATCACGGATGTGAAAAAGATATCCAGAGCCTTGATCCGTCCCATTTTGTTTTCGTGTTCGAGGCGTTTAGACTTTGGTTTGACTGATCCCTGGGAACATCGTAAGGTTGCAAGCTAAATCCAGGGGAAGGCATGGCATAGCAACGGTGTCTATACATATACACAAGCAAGTGGCGTTTATTGCATGATCTTCACTTGCAAGGGCCTTGAGGATCCCCAGACAAGCTCTCAGAATCGGTCGTTAATCAACCGGCTTGGCTCGACGGAATCCTTCATAACAGCAAACGTGGGGTTCGTACAGGTAGCGGGATCGTCCTACAAAACCGCTACGAGATTCAATAGACAATGTGCAGATGAATAGGAAGAGGGCAATTTGATATGAGTAATGCTGGAGAGGAAACACAAACGGTAAAAGCGGGGACAAGGTGAGATTCGACGTAGGAATGTCCACGGTAGACAGAGTGAGAAGGTACAGTGAGGAATTCGATTAAGGGACCTCGTGGCTTGAAGCTAGGTGCAAACTGCAGTAGCTACTTGGGTTCTCTGCGCTTACTCAGCAATGTCTTCATCCGAATCCCAGTCGTCCAAGGGATTGTCACCTCGCTTCTTCATCACGCGGTAGAATTCGTTGAAGGAGATCTGGTCATCGCCATCGAGGTCAGCCTCGCGGATCATTTCCTTGATGTCCTCGTCCGTCAATGGCTCGCCGAGTTCTTGGCAGATTGCACGGAGGTTGCGGAAGGTGATGAAACCTGTGTTGTCCTCATCAAAGAGGCGGAACACCTTCATGATTTCCTCTTTTGAGTTGCGGTCGCTCTAGAAGAGTGATGATAGATGTAAGTCAGCGTGTGTAAGATCTGTCTAATCACCTGAAGCGGGGGCTGGCACTCGGACAGTGGATTGCTGGTGATCCTGTAGGTAAAGCATCCTCCGATGAAGCCAATTCCCAAAGTAACGGACAGAGTCCTGCGAGGCCCTTGATACCACAGGAAGCAACAAAGACGGCAGGAAAGGCGCAGAGAGGTGGCAAAATGCCGCCACAGATTATCCATGCAAAAGCAGAGCAACATACCATCTTGGGTGCCATCATGGTAATGAAGTCATCGAGCGTGATCTGGTCAGTCGGCTCGCGATTGACGTCAGCGAGCATCTTGCGAGCTTCCTCCTTCTTCACATCGAAGCCCAAGGCGCGCATGGCTGCCTTGAGTTCACGCAAGTCAATCGTACCACTGTCATCCGAATCAAACAAACGGAACGCCTCCTTGATCTCCTCGAGCTGCTCCTCACTCAGCTCTGCACGAGGATTGCCACCCAGGCGTCCGCGACCTGCGCCGGCGCCAGAGCGGGCGAGGGGGCCACGCGAAGCAGCTGCCGCCGCGGCAGCAGGCTATACGGAGTGAGGGATCAGTGGTTGTGTCCTTATCAGTCGATATGTCGCCGCGTGTGTCGTCCTGTCTGTGGATGCATGTTCACAAATTTGAATTTTGACCTGCAGGCGCGGCGTTCAATGCAATTTTAGGTAGGTTTCGGGGCGTAACTCAAAGTCAAAACGATATAAATACGTACCTGTTGCGAGGATCTTTGGAATGATGTGTTCAATGAGCCGGAGCCAAGCATGCTTCTATGCTTTTCACGGTTTTTATCTTGAATGATCAGCTAACGGATTTTTCCAACGGATCGTAGCTGGATTGGGCTCGATGCGGGCGTCACCCGGGGCAGCTGGCGCAGTAAGCCATATATGTGATGTATTTCCGTTTTAAACTTCCAGCCATCAAGTGCGGCCGCTAAACGATGCCACCATCCAGTGAAAACGTCAGGAAAAGGTGCCAGGTGAACGAGGAACTGGCATAAGTCAGTAGGATACTACTTCTCGAGATAGGCACATCACGTGGCTTACCTCCATAATCTAGCGTACTAGATTGCTTTATATTGTATTCACAAGTCATTCGGACTCGAAACTAGATCTCCATGTCCGCACCCCAACCACGTAGACCAACCCGAGGCAGCTCCCAGTCGAGTTCACTTGCAGAGACGATTGTGATGGAGGCGTTTACGCCGGGCGTCCGACCGATCAGCTTCCAGATCCTTAATGTTGTCTTAGGCGCGCTCATGGTGTGCCTAGGTGTGGCAATTTTTGCAGATCCTAAGAACATCCATCTCTACGTGCTTGGTTCGCTCTCCCTCATCTTGATTCTCTTAGTGAACTACTACTCCCAAGTGTTCCTTGAGAGCTCACGCGAGGCAGATGAGCGTGAGCGTCGCCTGCGCGAGATGAAGCAAAGGGAAAGGGAGACCCAAGTGCTGGCGCGCAAGGCCCAGGCTGAAAGCGAGTCTGAGCACAAGAACCAGGGTGAGGGTGGCGATGAAGCAGGTGCTGGACGAGAATCCCTCTCGGTAGAATCGTCCAACGAAAGCCCCTCGAGCAGTGAGTCCTCATCTAGTTCCTCAAAGGCAGAGCCCACTTCACCGTCGCAGCCTAAGCCGCAGTCTAAGCCGCAGTCCAAGTCGCGGAAGACGGAGTGAAGTGCGAATTCATCCGGTCATCGAGTTGGTCTCTCTTAATGGAGGCAGACCGTTACCGCTTCAGACTCAAACGGATGGATCATCAGCGATGCACTGGTACGGGAACCAGCCTGACCAGCATGTCTTTTTGATACACTAGGATTCATTGAATGTAACTTAGCCCCAAACATGACTGTCATGAGTTACAAGTCACGAGCCATAAACCACTCAACTCACTTACTTGCCTGGTGACCAGGTGTCAGAGCACGATAAGACGCCTTAGATGCGGATACTGTATGCTGCTAATGCTCAATATTTGTACGGGTGCACGACGATCATGCACGCTTGTTTGGGTAGGGGCTACTCCACAAGATTCTAGTGGAGTCGCAGATCTGCAGTGCCGTAGGGTCGCTGTTTTGAGTTTGAACGGAGCTAGCAGGCAAAGTGTTTTCGACAGTGCTTCGTCGAGGGCGTCAAGATGCGATCACCCTGCTGCCAATACAAATTGTAAGGCGCACTCTCACTGAACAATAGCCTACTGGTTAGCATTGTCTCCGACTTGAAGTCCGAGCTGAGTCGCCTTCACTCGCAAGTCCTTAACGGCCGATCGGATGTTCTGCTCAAGTGTAGTGTCCAAGAAAGAAACATCGTCGAGTTGTTCTTGCACATGCTCCCCAGCCTTATTAATCTGTTCGCGCAGGTTGGCTACCAACTCTCGGACCTTTCGGATCATGTGTTCTTCGGTGTCGTCCAATCTTCTGTGAGCTTCTCCAAGTAGATTCTCGATTTCTTCACGGGAAACAGGTGTAGCACTGTGCTGTGACGGCTGCATTTGCGTAGAAGGCAGAGTCCTAGTAGCAAGGTTCGTTCGTTCCTGTGGGTGCTGTTGCTGTTGCTGAATGTTTGTTCCAGCACCAGCGCTGTGGTGCATCCGCTGTGGCGAGGTCATTGAATTTCCCGACGGGGGCTTGGTATGTAGTTTTGCCATCATAGAGCCCGAGCCGGCTGGTGCTGCTCTCGTCATTGTCACCGGTGCTGGCATGCCTCGTCCATGCATCATGTCGCCCTGGGAGCCATGCGCCTGCGGAATCCGAGGTTGGAAATGTGTGTTTTCAGCCTCGATTGCGACGTTATTCCCGGTTTCATCGAGTGACTTGTGGCGGAAATGAACAGGAGGGATCTGCCCTGTGATGTCCAGCATACCAGATGACAGGCCCGGTGTGGCACCTGTTGCAACAGCTGATGTTCCAGGGATTCCCGCTGAAATGGACGGGGTTGGAATATTGGAAAATGAAGGTACTGCAGCACTATCCAACTTGAATATTGATGCCGTATTCTTTAGACGCTTGGTTCCAGATGAATGGTTCGAGAAAACAGACATGCTATCCACCCACACACGCGGTAACTTCACCTGAAAATCCACTGAGAAATGCGTTTCAAGGCTTCGTGAGTTCGAATTTGAAAATTTCCCGCTGCGCTCAGAGCTGCGCACAAGCGGGGCCTGCGCACGGGACTCGGGAGATTAACTTGAAAAAAGGTTTATTAACGAATGTTCGCAACACGTCGCGTCTGATCCTGCATTCTCGCTTGCGTTTGACCTGCCTTCTGTTGGATTCGTGAGAGTTGATCTCCCTGCGTAACGAGCTGGTCATGAATGATCAGCGATTGCTGCTTGAGACGACCCATCATGGTGGCCACGTCATCGAGTTTCTCGTCCTGCGAGGCGTGAATAGCCTGAGCGCGTTCTAGGGCGGTTCGTAGCGCATCTTCTCTTGAGTTTGAGATGCGTTGAGACGCTGCTGTGGCTGAGTTCGAAGAACCTGGGCTACTCAGAGTTTCGAACGCTTTCGTCCAATCATCCTCGTCGTTGTAGCTTCTGTTGCCTGCAGCTGCAGCAGCCGGTGTTCCTCGCACCGTGCCACTTGAGGCTGCAGCTGGGCTCGCCCTCGGAGATGAGCCTGCGGATGAAGCACCGGGTGAGCGAGCTATGTACGGATCCTGCTGCTGTGAGGGAGGGTGGGTTGGTCGCTGTCGTGGTTGCTGGTACTGCTGTTGTTGCTGAGATAGTTGCTGCCTCTGCTGCTCAAGATGCTGCTGTTGCTGGCGGCGTTGCTGTTGTTGCTCTGTGGGTCTTTCAGGCGGCGACGAGAACAAATTCCAGATTGCTCCACCGAAGCTTGTCATTCCATCTATGACTCGTTGCGTCAATGACAGGGTGTGATCGGTCTGATCAATCGTATCCTCGATACGATTAAGCATTTCCTGCTGTCGTGCAAGCTCCTGGGAGGTTGAACCGGTGACGCGCTCGGAGTCACTCGTCATCCGAGTAATCGAGTCGAGACGTGCATTGGTTCGTTCGTGGATGGACTCCAAGTCGCGTTGGATAGCCTCTACATCGGCGGCTGTCCTCGGCACGCCCTGACGTACCTGACGCTGCTCATATGAGGGTGGTTGTGCCCCTCCTGATGACTGGAAGAGGTACGCTCGTTTGCTGTCAATGTTACTGTTGCTCATTGTTGCAGAAAGATGGTGTGAACTTGGTATAATTCGACCTATTGCCCGAAATCTGCGCTTAGATGGGTATCTGCTCGCTGAAGCGCCGGGTCACGGGGGCGCCTACTCTACACGCGTCGCCAACTCTGTCACAGTTCGTCACAGCGACCTTGGCTCTGAGCCTTGTGAGGTGGGATATGTGCTGATGGTGTGCGGAGCGCCAATAAAATGCCGATACAGGACGTTGATATGTGGTGTGCAAGCTGTTTGGCGGCTTGGTGTCTCTGTGCTGCCTCAGCAAGGGCCCAGTTCAGCGTATATGGTGGGGAGAAATAACTCAAGTTTTTCTCACTATCGCTGGATTGATTTATGAGCATTTAGGGTTAGCACGCAGTAATCCCATAACATCAGTCAATTTATAATACTGTACTGCATTATATGCACCCTTTTGTATAGCTGCCACTCTCCTAGAATCTCCCATCGCATAACGCTCAACAAAGAGTGACCTGAGACCGAAAGTACAGTCTCGTCCCGTTCGCAGGATCCGCCTAGACTACACACCTGCATCTCGCATCATATTACACAGCACCTAAGGATAAGCTAGTTCACCCACAATGAGTCAGTCCAGTCGCGCTGCGCAGCGACAAATTCAGCCTAGACAGCTTATTGCCTTGCTTGAGACGCTCGAGAATCGTGATCACATCGCCCCTGGAGCTACAGATGCGACTGGCAATCCTGCCGGTATGCCCGCTGGTTCTGCCAGCGCCGCTGCCACGGGTGGTAGCAGTAGTTCCACGACAGGCGCCAGTACAGGCACGAATGTTGCTGCTGCAGGAGGTGAGGCAATTGTCACCAGCAGCGCATCCAACGTTGGCGTCGCGATTCCGCTTCCAGTGGTCGAGTACTTCCTGAACAAGGCTGGCTGCCACACATCAGATCCTACTGTGTACGTTCATGCCAGCGGTCCACCTCATTCCTTGGCCTGTTTGCTATCGGCTTCCTTCGTGTGTGAACAGTCCTGACATCGACTCGTCAATTCTCATCCTCACTTCCTCACTCTAGACTCAAAATGGCCAGTCTTGCTATCCACAGGTTGCTCCACACCATCATCAAGGATACTCAGTCCTATTATGCTTTCCGTACTAACGATCCCACTGGTGGTTCGTGCCTGCTGATGGAGGACATGTCTATGGCACTGAAAGATTTGGGCATCGACGTGAGCGCAGCTACATCTTACTACGTCGATGATGACAGGATATAATCGATCGCCATTCGCTGGACGCAGAGCATAACCAGGTGTCTATAGGTGTATTTACATTGGTGCAAATTCGGTCGCTCTCATCGCGATCGCAAACGCAGAGTGTGTCTCTCGTCACCTGTCTGGCACACCTTGCTTGGAAGCGATATATTTAAGCAATCTAGTCTCAAACTGTTCACATCGAATGAGGTGATCCATCTTGTAAAATGGATTCTTTAGTACATAGTCCACATATAATAAACAAATCTGTTTCAGCATACTCTCTAAGCCTGTGTGATTGGGGGAACCCGTCATGACAAACTTGAGTCCAGTTAACGTTTGGTAGCTCTGAAGCTTGAAGTCGCGTGTCTCAATGCAGGTGATGCCTGGAAGCGCGGTGATAGGTAGTTGGTCGAGTGTTGGGCCAACCTTATATGTATCCTCCACCGCTAGTTCTGGCACGATGGTAGGTGGCGCCTGAGATGTTTTGCCCTCTTTCTTGGTATCACCTGTTGTTTCGCCAGTTGAGCTTGAGCCTGACCCCGAAGTTGTGGCAGAAGGTCCGGCAGCCGTATTTACACCCGACGAGCCCTTGACTGCGCTGGGAGCGTAGCTCGCCGGACCCACTCCTCTCGAACTAATCGCGTGAAGTCCATGGAATGTCGAGCCCACGAAAATGTAGTCGTTTGTGTCGAGTCGTGGAACAGAATGGAAGTCCCTTTGGTACAGAAGTGAACCAGCCTTGTTCAGTATGTACAACGAATAGGCTATTTCCTTGTTGGCAGCTGCGGCAGCCGACATTTCGCGATGCAGAAAATGTGCTCAAGCTCCAGGATTGGGGTTGGAGGGAAGAATCTGGGGAATGGGGGAGGTCACCATCACTGTGCGAGCACGCTAGCACAACAGGATCAGTGGTAATCCATGCCCATGCCATGTATATCAGGCTGTGATGGAGCGATTTGACACACCTTGAGATCAGTCGAATGCGCCCTAACTGATCGCAACGTAGGCGCTACGCGAACGACAACCAGACTTCCTAAATATCAAAAGCTTGTATTGTATGTCGCGATTATAGGGTCTATATACATTAAGCACCATAGGGACTGCCTAAACTATCATCCCGTGCGAGGTCGTGATTGATCTTATTGCATTCACCGACCACCCGAGTTCGTATTCATCGGCGCAGAGGCAGAGCTGACCGGCTTCGACTGCTGAGAGGTCGTAGAGACGGGACCATTGGGCACATCATCCATAATCTCGGAACCAAGAACCACGTTGGTCGTGGCATCTGTGGAATGTGTCGTGTTGGCTGGAGACGAGACCGTCGTATTTCCAATGGCAGCACTCGTCGTAGTGGCACTCGGAGTTGCCAATGGACCAGGAATTGCTGTCGTTGAGGCACTGTTTTCACTCGCTGGTGCGGTTGATTGTGAGTGAGTGGCTGCGTGAGTAGAAGCAGCAGGTCGGTCGACTAGAGCTAATTCAACCCATGCCAAACACTGATCAAGACCACGATGCTGGTTTGTAGAAGAAGGAATCACGGCAACTGGCCCGAGCTGAGAAGTTCGGAGCTTGGCAATGTCCAAAGCTACAGAGGGTGCGAAAACACGGGAGCGCAGGTCAAAATCAGCGGAGGAGATCGATTCTTACGTTCTTTCTACGACCACTGTAATCTCCAAACCACCAATCACGAGCTGGCACTTACCTTCTTCCATAATCTCTCGGCTAACCGCTGAGGGCAGATCTTGCTTGTGCATTAAGACACAGACTGGGACGCCAACCAGCGTTGCTTCATACGTTAGCCCATGTAATACCTCCTAAAATGTGATACAGGGGGTGGTGCGCAAGTTTAGGAGCAGTTCCTTAGGGAGCGATGTGGATGAGACACGTGTAGCGTGCGTATACATGAGCTTTCAAGACATACTTTGGCCTGGGCGAAGGTGCTGGGATCTGTAGAATCCACCATAAAGATCACAAGATCCGTGCTTTTGTAAAATGGTCGCCAAAGCCGCCGATGGTCATCACCGCCCGGAAGATCATACATCAAGAATGGGAGTTTGTTAGCAACAACTAGAGGGGTAGAGGAATGGGCAGCGTGCGCGATCAGTGCCAGTGTTTCAGTCGCACAGGGAGATGATACGATGGTACCCACGTGGGCATCTAGAAGATACCCGCCCCGAGTCAGCAAGTGATTCTCGTAATGCGAGATCCCATGGTTCAAAGCGCTGAACACAAAAATCTAGGCGTCGGTGCGGTTGCATGCCTCTCCAGACTACGTACATGTAGCGGCATTGGCAGCTGTTGTAGGTCCAGGTTGGACCTTAGCGTGCGAGAGGGCAGTAAATAGCGTTGTCTTGCCGGCACCGGACAGTCCCAGCACGATGATGCGGTAGGGCGTGTTTAACGTTCGAGCTAGAGTTACGTTGAGGCAAAGAAAACGGTGTCTTGAGGGGTATTGCGTGCATCTATGGCAGATCTAAGTATACCACTAGGGTTGAGCCCAGGCCATATGCAATCTCGAAAACATTTTATACGTACGACTTAGTTTGTTACCCATTTATCAAAGTGCATGGAAAAGTAGTTCCAAGCCCCAAATTTCTGTTCGAACTGCAGAAAACTGGATGGGAGACATTCGCTGCCGGACAGGTTTCCCGACCGCACTGAATCACTCCGCGATCGTCGACTTAGACAGCAAGCTTTGTAATCTATTAATAGTCGTTCAGTAAACACACATGGTTAAAAGCAATCAATTGAAGAAGTTGTATGATACAAGGCCTCGAAGCCACTACCTGTACATCGGGACAAGACACAACAACCTCTAAATACGGCTAGCCTCGCGACTGGCCAGGCCCTCCAGCATTCAGTGGCTTAACGTCGTCGTCACCGGCATCATCGAGCTCCAAATCCTCACCCCCAATCTCATCATCGTCATCATCCTTTGCCTTGGAACCACCTGTCCCGGCAGCAGCTCCAGCGTCACCATCGGCAGCGGCTGCAATTCCGCGTGTGCTTTTTCCCTGACGTCGAGCAGCCTCCTCGCTTTCAAGCATCTTAATGAACTTGAGAAGCGCTCGACGGAATTTGGGTAATTCGCGCACAGCAGCCTCTACCTTCAGTTTGTGCATCTCGAGCATCTCAGCCTTCTCCGAAATCTTCAACTCGATTGTGGGCAAGCTGAGCTGTTGGACACGCAACTCGTTTTCAGCACGACGACATTCATTGGCAAGACGATCACGTTCGCGTTCCACTTGTCGAATCTCTTCTTCAAGGGCCGCAACTTTACGTCTGAAGCTGACCTCTTGTGCGCGCTCCTGTTGGTTCGCGAGCGAGAGTTCAGTCGCTCGGGTTCGCGCAATGTTTCGTAGCGCATGGAGGGCCATCTTTCGTCGCTGCTCTCGGGGGGGTGCTAGCGCCATGAGCTGCATTAAGCTCTCCTGCGCGGCGCGCTGAACCATTTGGAGTTCAGCTAAGCGCCGCATACTAGAGACCAGAGCTCGAGCAACGAGAGCAAGGTGCTCTCGCATTGGACGAAGCGCGCGTACCTTTTCGATAAGCTGTTTGGGAACACTCGCCAAATATTGTCTACGCGCAAATTTCACCATGTTTATCGTCACAGACTGAGTTGTGAAGCTCAATCGGTTCCCACTGATGCCGAGTTTACGAATATTAGGACGAGATTCTACCAGGGCCATCAAAATGGCATCTCCTGAGAGGGTACCCCTTGATAGCGTGTCCTCAAGCCGACTGCGCCATGGTGTCAGCCAAGCAGGACTCTCTGGCGCAGCTCCTGCTCTTCCACGAGATGTGGCCTTCGCACCCATTTCCATGTACCTGGTTAAGATTTGAATCACAGCTGCTTTCACTTTTGGTCCTGAGTAGCCTAGTTGCTCTTGGATCGTTGATTTTCCCGCCGTAGAATCCACCGAGTTCACGCTAACAGAATAGTCTGATAGTGAGGAGTGATCTGGTGCACGATTTGCACCTCGTTTCAGGCTTATTTGGTCTGTGTGCTGGGCGCGTGCATTCGATATCTGCACTGATGCTGGTACTGTCGTGGATGTGACATTGGTATTCAATGCGATGCTCCCTGCCGCTCGGCGCTCGATTGGTTTGCTCTCAGGCTGAAGGACGGATTTATCAATCGTGACGGCAGAGAGTAGGTTATGAGCAGGGAACTCGGCCTGGTCGAGGCCGACATTGACAAGGCGCAGGGACCGAAGATTCGGACAGCAGTCACTTTCGCCGCATAGCAGCTGCAAGAGAATCAGGGCGGTGCCAAGTGACCCGAAGGGATTCTGCGAAACATTGAGAGAAACAAGATCACGGGCATGGCTCAAATATCGTGCTAAAGCCTCCGCGCCTCTCAGCTTGAAGTTGTTTTTGGCAAGCATGAGGTGTGTAAGGGATGTACGCCCATTATCTGAGCCAATGTAACCGCTAAACCCGGCTTCGGAGAGTGTTGTACTCCCTGCAAGGGCGGCATCCGTCAATCTCAAATTATTATTCGAGAGCAGCATCGATTTTCGTGCGATCGACTGACTTTCACGGGATGCATCATTGTCTTGCGTCGATTCCCCTGCAGTTCGCTTCTCTGAGTGGGCAGTCTTCCCACTTACTTTCCCACCAGTTGACCTAAACCCAGCATCGTACGAGAACGATTGATATCCATAGCCCTGCATTGAATCAAACTCTCTACCAGACGATGCGTCAGACTGCTCAAGCTGTAGTACTTCACAGAGAGCAACCAAGAATTCATCATGCGCTCCGCAACCATCTAGCTGAAGCACCTTCAGAGACGGCGCATATTTGAAAGACGAGGGAACATAGCTATTTAGCGCATCAATTGATATGAGGGCGTCCTTCACGAGCGCCATTAGTTCGGTGAGATTATCGATATGAGTAGGATGATTGGCCGCTTTGGAAGCGTCAGATTTCGTGGGACTTGAAGGCGCCTGAGATGGTGTAGTAATCGATGCGGAGGGTGGTGGAGGCACTCCAATTCCATGCTTTGGCCGGCATTCATGCTGGTAAGAGAGCGAAGGCTTCGTGTTGAGAGGATTTTCACCAAAATCAAGTCTTTGGAGATAGACAAGACGATGGTAATCATCTGCTGCAGCAAATGGAAGGTCCTGCAAGAGGGTGCCACCTTCGGTACGGTTCAACTGTGTTGCGAGGTAGGCATAGTGATTCTCGTTTGGAGGAGCTGGTTGCCCGAATTGTACACCACCAAAACCTCCTGGAGACGCACTCATTCCGAAAGGCTTGCTTTGATACTCATTCAACGAGGATGGCATAGCGATTGGGTGTGGTGCAGTGTGCCGGTTCACCGGCTGGGAGATCGCATCTAACAGCAAACAAAAGCCCGCGAAGCCGATGTCACAGCGCCGTACGCGAAGCGACTGCAGTGGATACCCTCCGCGTAAAAGGATGGAGAGGAATAACGCACCTGGGCTGCGGAAACCGTTACCGGACAGATTCAGAACTTTCAGACACGTTGGGCGGAATTTGGGTTTTCGCGTGTGCTTGGAAGAGTCTGGGCCGGATTCAGCAGCTGGCGGCTTGGCTGCACGCTCTGACCGATTCTTGGGATCTGTTGAATCGTCAAGTCTTTCGGATGCCGGAAACTCGTTCGTAGCATCTGAGCCTCGGAGTTCTTGGTCGGTTTGCTTCAACGCCTGGATCACATCGGTTGAGGCACGGGCGAGTCGAGATCCTGCCGCACGTGCAAGCTTTTTGAGTACGGGCAATCCTGAAACGGCTGCTAAATCGCCTATACAAGTCGGAAGGTCATCCTTCCGGACGGGTACATCGAGCTTACTTCCAACTGCAGTGTTGCCCTCGGCATCATCCTTCGATTCAGCTTCAATCCTGCGCTGTTGGTATACCAAGGCTCCGCAAATCGTGCGGATACACTCTGCCGAGAGGTCGTTATTGCTGAGATCAAGCTCTTGCAGCGTACGTGCATGCGCCAAGCCTTCTGCGAAGCATGTCACAGCGGGGCCAGTGAGCCCAAGCCCTACATTCTTGAGATCCAGTCGTCGCAAGCTGCGGGCGTTCTTGAGCAGCAATGCCAGTTCCGTTGCGGCTGTGATGCCTGGACCAATCAGCATAGCACCTCCTCCAGATGCGGTGTCGGATGACACATCAAGGGTTTCAAGTGCAGGCAAATGACGAAGAGCTCTGAATACGGGCGCCAGGCCCAACGAAGTCGCCATGTTGCCCGAGAGGTCCAAATGGACGAGGAAAGGCAGATGGGCGAGCGCAGTTGCAAGTACTGTCAGACCTGTATCACCAAGCCTGTTGTTAGAGAGATCGAGTGTTGTAACCGGAAGCAAGAAATCAGGAATGGCCTTGGGAACACGAGTCACAGGGATGGTGTCAAAAATCGAACTCCAGCGCGAAGCAACCGGCCGATTATGCTCCTCCACAGTCGAGGTGAACGGCTTTATAACTTCGGTGACAAGATGATACAGCTTCTTATCGGGAGTTGATTCAGTTTTACCCTCCTCGATTGTACCATTTTGGTCCTGCTGAGCAATCAATCCATTCGCACCGGTCAGCGCCTCGACACTTGCAACATAGGCTGCCATCTGGAAGCCAAGGAGTTCTGCAATCACCTGGGTAGATTTCGGGCCCAACAGGCCTCCACGACACGTGAGCTTTCTACTGTAGAGCATTCTGGGAAGCATTACTGCGTATCGATGCTCTTGGTAAGCTGCTGTCGCTGCTTGCAAGCGGCCTAGCCCTAAGTCGGCTTGTCTTGCATGACAAAGCGCCTTCGCGAAAAACCATATACTCTCAAGCCAGCGGCGATGCTGTGCCTCCTGCAAAGCGAACTTCTTGATAGGATCGTACACACCTCGACCTGCAGAAGGTTTGGCTGCCACCACCATTTGCTTTTCATTGATGGCGCGATTAGTTGAATCGACTCTTTTTCGGCGATTAAGGTCCCCACGTTGATCGAAATGTAGCTTGCTCGCATCAAGACCATGTTCTCTTGATGGAGCTGGGTGACTCAGACTCTTTGGCTCAGTCGCAGCGACATCATCAAACACACGATTCACAATGCGATCGGTAAGGACTTGGGCCTCCGCTAGCGCCAATTCGAGCGTGAGCCAAGAGCGTCGCGACTCAAGCAAGCCACGTCGTGTCATCCGGGTGCGCTGGAAATCATCTAGACTGTGCTTTTGTGGGCGCAGCGTGGGCGACAGTGGGCTCTTTGGTGATTTGGGCTGGTTCGGACTGGAGCCGTACGTTGGAGGACTCAACCCATCCTGAGAACCCCCTTCACCTTCTGGACCGAGTGATTCCAGTCCCTGCAGCCCGTCGATTCCGCGCACGCGACACATCTCAAACACTATGCTTTCCTCACTTTGATCATCAGTTTGGTGTTGCAAGTCAGAAAATCCTATGGCCCTCTGGAGCATTTCGAGTCTTCTCTGTTTTTGACCTTTCCTCGCAAGTCCCTTAACCGATCCGGCCGTTGCTTGCCCCGACTTTTGTGGCATACTTCTTTTCAGCGTTGATGATAGAGCACTACCGCTGATGATTCCTAAACCCAGGAGCTCCCACGTGGTTTCCTCGTCATCGAGGTCTAGCTCATCATCGTCGTCATCGTCGTCGAGAGCCGAAGAGGGCTTTTCGCCTAGTCGATTCGAATTCTGCAGACCTGCCCCTCTGCGAGATCCAAGGCCTCCTCGTCTCTTTCGTGGTGAACCGGAGTGACCATGCTTGGCGACGTCATTCTCTGCTTCTGTCGTCCGGTCATAATCGTCGTCATCACCATCATCCTCGTAGTCGACCGTATCAGAGTCGGTAGATCCAGCAAGATCCCCGACTTCGTCGTCGGCGTCGGAGTGAGAGACGCCAGGAGTATCATAGCCCTCATCATCGCTATAGTCCAGGTCGCCATCCGTGCCTTCTACATCACAATCAACATAGAAGTCATCTGCCCGTTCAGGGTCCCATTCCTCAGCATCGTCAGCACGCAGGTAAGTTGCAGGCATGAGTCCGTCTTCATCTGGATGCTCAAAGTCACATTCAGCATCGAGCTGCCGATCCAAGCGTAGGTCCAGCTGTCGGCTTGACAGGCTTTGCTGCCGTGCATCGACTCCGTAGGCAAGCAGTCGAGCATCAGCACCCGAAGGGCTATGCTGAGTGAAGTCAGAAATCGCCCATGGGCTCTGTGCAATCGAAGAAATGCCAAAGCGAGCGATTTGCTGGCGAATTCTGCGACGTTCAGTTCTGGGACTAGGGGGCCGCACTTGACGAACGAACTGGAGTTTCGCCGGGCGGGAATGAGGTTCAAGTTTTGATAGTTGGGAGCCAGAGACCAACGAAGTCGAGGTTGCGTTCAACTCACTGGTTGTGTTCGAGGGCTTAGATAGGACCAAAGTCCGACTGGATTCACCACCCACATCAGGCTTACGGTCTTCTCCGACTGAATCTGTGGATTGCTCGGACTTAGGGCACTGAGGTTCTACGACACGAACATCACCAGTTGGTTTCACACCGAGAATTCGGGCTCCAGTTCGGACAAGATTCGAACGATCACCAGGTTCTGGTCCATTACTAAGTTGAACTTGACGACGGCGAGAGTCCTGTGATCGTGCTATAGTCTTGTTAGTTTGTCCAGAGCTGGTGGTCTTCTGAGCAATGTCAAGACTGCCACTTTGAATCGCCATTCTGAGGTACTTCTCCGTCGCGGAAGCGCCACTTAGGGTGGTGTTTTTGCCAAGTCGGTGGAGCACATTCGCAATTGCTTCATCCTCAACAGGGTCGTCAAGATCAGGAACATCATCAAGGGACTGCTCACTCAAAGGGCTACCACCCTTAGACTGCACGACAGGATACTCCTTTGCGGTACACAGCAGGCCACCTCGTACCGCATTTTGCACCTCCATCCCACTGGGCTTGAAGTAACGGCTGCTTTTCTCGAGGATTTCCTTGAGGAAGGCTCGCGCATCAGCAATTTCACGCGCTCGCACTGTGGGGTCGTTGGTACGCCGCCGCTCGCGTTCTCGAATGAGCTGGAGTCTAGTCTGAAACTGAGCCTTGGCTTGCTCGAGATTCTTCGTACTCGATGCAAACTCTTGGTCCCGATTATTGAGCTCAGGCTCCGCCATTCCCAGCGCTTCCATTTCTTTTTGCATCACTTCTAGCGGGTCGAACGCAAGTTGCTGCATCTCTGTTGTGAGCTTGGCTGAATTAACTGCACTACGATGAATGAGACCCCACTCTCCTCGAGCCGATGCACTTCCTCTTGGGGCACTTGCCACGCCCGAAGCAGTCGCAGTGCGCGGTATTGTAAGAGTCCCGCGTGCAACTGCGACGGCGTGCTCCGCGATAACGTCCGCTGTAAGGCTTAGCTGATCTGTCTGATTTGGTCGGCCAGAGGTTTCGTCTGCATATGTCCTTGCGGATTGTGACCCAGGGGCAAGCACTATCGTTCGAGTGGCTGTGTTTCGCAGATCCAAGGGCTTTACAGCAGGCGAGCTTGGAGCGCTCGAGCTTCCATGGCCAAGTGCTCCAGACCCATTCGAGTCTTGTGCTGATAGTCTCTGCAGTGGTAAAGGACTCGTTCCCGCTGGTGTGGTTCGCTTGATGCTACGTGTCTCTTGATGCGAGGGCTGACGGCCTACTGCCCTCTGAGCCTCATATCGGGCCTCCCGTGCTGCTGTGGCCTTCACCTGTTCGGGCTCCCTCTTCGGTCTACGCCCAGTCGTCCGACCGCTGGAACTTGAAGCATAATTCAGCGACTTGGAGAGGGCGGCTGCTCCACCTAAGGTTGGTGCGGCGGCGCCTGCAGAGCCCACAGGGCCTCCTTTAGTACCTGGCGTGCTCATATGTCACGGCCCAACCAGGCTGGTCCAGCGTCGCGTCGTATGCCAGTGCTAGTTCCTCAGAGCGGACGGATCGCGACGCTGTGCGCAAAGTTGGGATATAAAGTAGGGATGACTGTTGGTTAGATCAAGATATGATGCAATATTCTGCCTAACTGGATATATCGTTAGCCTGTGCACTTGCCCACAGGCTCGATTTCACTTGGTGAATCATGAGAACAAAGTAACGTTTCCTGGCCGTTTGAGGCTCGGAGTGTGAGTCCATCCACCCTGAAACTTTTTTTGCCACAAACAGGCCGGATGGACCGGTTGGCGGGGTTGATATGTAGTTCGCAGTTCGCAGGGTCACGCCATGTGCTTGACGTAGATTATATTTTCCTCAAGTAGGTTTCTGTGCGGTGTGCCGTGTGTCATGCATACCCATCAGCACACGGTACATTACGCGAGTGTGACGAGTCAGAATCTTCCGAAGCGCACGATTCACGAGCTTGGCGACAAACTTGCGAGTGTTTTAGCGATTTGATGGGTCATAAGCGGTCTTACGTCAGTCCTATATTGCGATAACGCCTCCTCCAGTGTTGTCTCTAGACCGGTTACATGTGCAACACAACAGGATGTCGACACAACTTGAGGTGAAGAACTGCTTTGAGTCAAGCAGTGCACGGATTCTTTCGCCCCAGACATATGAACTCTGCAGGATTCCCCTCGGTGCCACTTTTGTTCCACAAGACTATATGGATTTGATTGAGTGTCTTGGACACACATGCATCACGCAGGATCAAGCGATGCTCTTCCAGTTCGCCCGACAACTCCAGGAGCAAGTGGCGGACTGGGTCGCATTATGCACTTCTTTAAGTGATAGCAGCGAGGGTGTGGCAGTTCCCTCGCCCCTCCAGAGGTATATCGAGCTTGTCCTCAGCACTCGACACAAGCTAGAGGACAACCCTGAGATGGACCAGCGACTCATGATCGCAGCGAGTAACGCAATCAGCATCTTGAGCTACGCGTACCAGTGCGGAATGACTGAGTTTCAATTCAGCGATGTTGGAGACTTTAGTTACTGTCGCATTCCTTACGCTAACTTCAATACGTCTTCACTCTCTGGGTGCAATTTCGACTATGCTGATCTCAGTGAAGCGTCGTTCTACAAAGCCTTTTTGAGAGGAGCAAGTTTTAGGTCCGCCAACCTTCGGAATGCGACAACATACTCAATAGAAGCTCCATCCGAGGATGGGCCATGGAGGTATGTTCAAATCGCGCCACACGGAGAGTGGTTCGTCACCATCCCCTATCGGACGAAATGCCTACAATTTTGGGATGGTGCGACAGTTGAGCTGATTCGCCAAGTGAGGCTACCAGATGAGGACGGACGGCGCTATGCAATTGCCATCTCAAGCGATTCACTATACGTGGCAATCTCCAATTCTACCCCACTAGTGTACATTTGGGATGTGCAAACGGGGACTTTGACGCACACACTTGGGCCTCATCCTCATCCAGTGGAGTGTGTCGCATTTCATCCTGAAGGTGGCTATGTTGCCACCGGGACATTGTGTGATACAGTTCATCTCTGGGATACGACTTGTTCAGATTATTCGATGTGTAAATGGAGTGTTGAATGTAAAGAGAGAGAAACATCCTGCTTTGTGCAACGGGTCGAGCGAATCGCCTTCTCGGCCGACGGAAACCTGTTGGCAGAGTTAGTATCGGGTCAAATCCGAATTCGAGCGACTGATACAGCAGAGGAAGTTCTTGTGCTCCAGGGTCTGACGAGTTATACGATAGCAAAGAACCTTGCGTTTTCTCCTGATGCGCGTTATCTTGCGATCTACATCGATAGGTCGGTCGAAATCCGGGATCTGCAGTCTAATCCAGACGAGCCCATTTTCAAGCAATCTATATTCGATATTGCCCAGCTTTTGCACTTAACAAGGGATGAGAACATCTTAGTATCTCGATTTGAATCCATTGGCATTAACTTCTGGCGGTTTGTCTCCGACGTTCAAGGACACAAACAATTCTTTGCCGACGGCCAGCGAGCAATTGTGGCTGCGAATGCGGTACAGCATATCGCCGCAGCGGCATGGACTGCCAACCGAAACATCCACTCTACCCGATGCACGCGACCATTGGTGCTCGGGTCGCGCGGCGGAGCTCCTCTTTCATTTTCTCCAGACGGAGCTTTCTTCCTGGTTCTTGGGGAAGTCCGACGTTCATTCAACCTTTACACTTCCTTGAGTTTGATCGACTCTGAGACACTAAGCTGCTTGGATCATAAGATATGCCCAACCACAATTCAACGAGCGACATGGAGCATCGACGGCAGTACGGTGTTCTTAAGCGGTGACCGTATCGTCTTTGTACTCGACTTGCGTTCACACGAAATCGTCCGCATTATTGGAGAAACAGAGGAGGTGGGACGTGCTCTCGAGGTATTTTCAGCCAGGTCGTCGAATCATTTACGGATGATGCAAGAAGGGCAGCTTCAGATAACGAACGTGAACCTACATCTACTGCCATGCGCGACACCTTCCAGACGTGACAATCAGGTGATCGTCGTGGTGCTTGCTCGCGAGGGCCATCCCGCCGGCATTGGCTTGCTACGTCTCGATAGCGGAAACGACGACAGCGTCAAAACCTACCCTCTTCCTGACGCCGATACAACCAATCACATACCATCCACTGCACGCCTGCAACCAGGTGCCCTCAGCTTCTCGTCTGATGATAAGTACCTTGCTTTTCTGCGGAGAAACGGTGCGTTGTATGTTTGGGATACAGTGACAGGGGAACTCATCTTGCACAGTGTGCCAGAGTATCAGATTTGCATATGCGATCGGCCTGAACAGCAGCTGCTCGCCTTCTCCCCAGATGATCGTTTCATCGCAAGTCTTGGGTACCAACTCGAGGTTTGTGTATGGGATCTTAGTTCGCGAAGCTTGAAAATGAAACTTAGTGGCAGTCCTCGTCCTCTCGGGACTGTCGCATGGTCTCCGCATGGACATCTAATCGCCGCGGGCGGAAGGGATCTGATTAGATTCTGGAGCATCGAAACGGGTGAATGTGTACACTGTTCGCGTGAGATCGGTATTGTGAAGGCCCTGGGCTGGAACTCCAAAACGAATGCTTTGATTACGGTTGACGCAGTTGACGCGGTGATACAGCGATGGAATGTGCAATTGCTGCGGCGAAAAGTGCCCCGCATCGGAGGAAGGAACTGGAGAGTACGGCCAAAGTTTGATCGGATGAGATGGTTTGCTGTTGATAGCGGATTCTTAGAGGGTGACTTCGCAGACGCAGCACTTTCACCATCGTTCGTTCGTTCTATTCAAAAGAGTGTGAACGCCTACTACCTCAAGGCGGCACAGGCCCCCATCCACTCCCCTGAGGCCTTTTTCCGTGGTACCTCTGACAGTTTGGAGGCTTCGACAGACGAAGACGACGAAGAATACGAAGAAGCGTAATTGTTATGAGTCGAAGTTTGTCCCTTCGGGTTAAAAGATGAGAAACACGGAATTTCGCACAGCTCACAGTCCACTTCAAGAACAAGTTGAACAGGGTTGTCGTCTTTGGAGCCTAGGTTGACGAAACTATTGTGCAACAGCTTTCCTCATACAACCCAGAACCAATGTTAAAGACTTAAAGTGACTGTATGCGAGTGTTGATAATGGTCTGTATGTGGGCAAAACAGCGACTCGGATGCTGAAACTACGTCAAATCCCTGCATTATCTGAAGCATTAGAGCCCTTTCTAGCACAGTGGCGAGTTTGCCAGTTATGTAACAGCTCGTCCAGTACAAGCAGGTTATCTAGGAATTTCAACTGATTTCGAAGCTACCCCGCCCCGTGAGATATACCCGACCCGCGAAGACGAGTGGACGAACTCAGTCTTAGCCGTTGAGGAGAAATTTCCACAGCCAGGGGTGCTGAAAAAGACCTCAAGGAAACAGCGAACACATACGTGTTTCGTGAGGTTGGCACTGTGCTCCTGACAAAATGGGCTAATGAAACATATGACATGCCTTGGAACACCTATTTAGGGTGATGTGTTGTTCTCCAAGGCCCCCTGGTCTCCCGCTTTGAGAGCCCATTCCCGATCCGCATGCTTCGAACCTCATCCCACTGCTTGCGCTTTGGCTACATGAGGTGATGCGGGGCTCTGAGTGATGCAGGTGGTGGCGAAGCTAAATGGCCCTCGTTGTGTCTGCCAGGACTTACAGTGCTGGCAGGACAAATCATGTCCTTGCCCTTGAAAAGTGTCGGAGTCGCAGGAGGAACGGTCATGAACTAACGTGGTGAGTGGTGACAGGCTGGATATTATTCGGAAGGTATAGTGGTGTATAATCCTGTGAGTGAGCGTATCCCGTATTAGAAGTTACGCCTGGATCTATATTTGAGTGGCGACGCCCATCTTCCACTCCAACCGGCGTTATCGGACCTTTCCTGAACAGCATCATAGTCCTGTTTTCTTCTGCATATCCTTACCTATTCACGATCTTTCATGTGCTTCTAGAGCTAGGACACCATGGCTGACGACGAGTCGAGGCTACAAGACAGCTTTGCTGACGATTTGCCAGACTTCAAGACGCTGCACCATGCTGTTGAGCGAATCAAGCAGCCGGGAGCAGAGTTTAACGTCTACAATTTGATTCAGCTCGCTGATCAAATCTTGCTCCTTGCAGAGCATCAGAAGGATAACCGAGCTGTTTCGGGCCTGGGTATTGAGCTTTTGCAGCGTACGTTTCAACACCATACCTCCTTACTTCACTAAGCAGAACCGTTCCACGCCGATGTCAGTGCTTTCGTCCTCCTTGACGACTGACTTATCCCCAACCTACCGTGCTTTTTTCCCCCTATAGATATCATCAGCCGAAGGGCCAACCTCGGTGAAGCCTATTTGCGTATGGCTAAGTTTGCATATATTGAGGGTGACTTCACGCTTGCACGAAGCCACTTGAAGGAGGCGAAGCTCAACGTCACGGGCGCTGACCAAAGACTCGTGGGTGATATTGACAACTTCGAAGCCGAGCTGAACAAAACAGTGATTCGAGAGGGTCAGTCTGCGTTCCTCATTCTCAGCGCAGTTGCTGCCGGTGTAATTCTGTGGTTCCTTGCGACTCGCAAGCGATCATAATCGCGACGTCGTCGTGACGTCTCACTGACCACAGACCGTTGTGGATCGTTCAGGCTCGATTTATATTTCATATCCCGTCTGAAATGCTTTGAGTATTTTAGATTCTGTAGAATAATCAGCACCATTACCATATATCCAATAAACACACCAAATGTACACAAGTCTTAAGTCAGTGCTATCGTTGTCGGTGTCGCGAACTAACACAGGAATGCCTAAAATTCGGGAACTTTATATTACTGACTGTCTGTGCTCGCGCTTGCTGATGAGCTACTCGATTCGACAGCACTCTGTACCTTCTCAGCTGCTGCCGCCGCCGCCGTTGAACTGCTTCTCGCAGAGCCTGAACAACCACTCTTCTGCTGTGCGAGATCCAATGGCGTTAGGATCGGTTGGACTTCCTTCGCCTCATCTGTTGATTGGGTCCCTTCCTTAGGCTTGTAACATTTGAGCTGGATCCATGTGCGCTTCATTTCTAGGCCTTCCTTCCGGTTCTCTACAACTCGACGGCGATACTCGCATGTAATGTTCACAAACCCAGCCTCGGCGGCCATTGTTTCCAACTCTTTGCGTTCGAAGAAGTAGGCTCGTGTGCCATCACCACGCTTGTAGAATCGGTCGGAAATCTTTGCACCAGGACCGAAGCGAAGCATAGCCATGTCATAATACGCGTAGTCGCGCAGGTACAACAAGCCTCCAGGTTTGAGAGTTTTGAAGATCTTGCTCATCACACCTGGCATAGTGGCTGGGGTTAGAGCACTCAAGACAAAGATCAAAGTTGCAAAGTCTGCGCACTCTGGTGGGAAGGGCTAGAAGGGGGGCAGAGAGACGCAAGGAATGATGGGATTGCCGAAGGCGTAAGTCAACGAGTTAAGATCGGCACCAACAACATGCTAACATGCCAACATGCCAACATGCCAACATGCCAACATTACACATCCGTATTGTCCACGTATGGTCGGTAACGTACAAATTCCTGTGTCGCAATGTCGCATACATGAGCTTCGCACCAATTAGGACTATACTGCGGACTCTTCTTTAGAACCTCCTCCACGGCATACCTGCTGCAGTCCATTGTCTTTACCTTCAGGTACGGCACATCTTCAATCAACGGGAAGATGGCGTTCCCCACACCTGACCCGACTTCAAGCAGGACAGGCGAGGGCAAGCCGCGTTCCTTACAGTAGTTGGAGATCTGGCTGATCTCGGGAATCTCTCGGTGCAGATAGTGTCGGTCCTTGAAGAAGTGGTTTGTGTTGTTCTTGTAAAAGTTATTCCAGTACTTGACTGCATCCTTTTCCAGCTTTTGTAGCCTACACGCGTGAATGAAAGTGAAACAACACAGCATACAATGAATCACCATATAAATCAGGTATGTGTTCCAACCCAGCCTCGTTCCCTCCAGTACATCATCTCAACTGCGAGAGAATGCCAAGCTATTTGCGCAAGATCCGGAACGCATGTCAATGTACTTAAACGCACCAGTAGGGAGTCATTTTGCCTTTCTCCTGATGCTCCAGCATCTTCTTGAACTCCTCAATCTCGCTTTCGGTCCACGCCTCGTGCAGGATCTCGTCTGAGGGTTCGGTCGCTCTTAGGCTTTTGTCAAAGGGGGTCTTATTCGATCTTTGTTCCACTACCGATGCTGCCGCAGTGGTTTCAGTGGACTCGCCACGACGGGCGGTCTCAGTCTCCACCTTTTGTTCGACGGTTTGATCCATCCTTCTACTTGAAATGCAGTGTGCGGAAATGTGGGCTCCAGCTCGCTCAGATGCTATCTGTCCTGGCCCTGATTTGCCTTGAGATTGACGAAGACTCTCAGTGATCAGGTATACTGGATCTCGAGGGTAACACACACGCTGTACTAACCAATCAATTGATCCAGTAGATATGGCGTCAGAAGACCTAAAGACAAGTTCGTTACCCCCACTCGACCCCGAGTTCGAGAAGAAATTCGCACGAAAACAACACATCGCATTCGTCCTTGGCCTTGATGATAAAAAGGACACGTTTGAGTTTCACGCGACGGAGCATCTCCGCATGAGTGGTGTGTATTGGGTACGTATTGCGATCTATCATTGTTAGCTTGTCGCTCCTGTGGAGCCCACATCTGCATGCACTGGAAATTAATGACAGTTCAGTTTCGTCAGGGCTGTCTGATTCGTCATCGAACGGGCGTTCAGCTCTGTTCGAGTTGTCATATGCATTATATCACTGCCCTTGCCACATATTTCGCCCTTACATCCGATGTACATGCCTGCTCCACAACCTATCACATCTAGGGTATGATGGCCATGGACCTCATGGGTGCACTGGATCAGATGGACAAGGAGAAAATTGTAGCCTTTGTGCTCAAATGCCAAGCTCCCAACGGTGGATTCGGGGGCAACGTAAACCATGACCCACATCTTCTCTACACTCTGTCAGCTATACAAATCCTGGTGCTCCTCGACGCTCTCGACGCTGTCGACGTAGATGTCGTGGCAAACTACATCGCTTCACTACAGAATGACGATGGTTCGTTTAAGGGAGACTGCTGGGGCGAGGTAGACACCCGATTCAGCTATTGCGCTCTGAATGCACTCGCCTTACTCGGTAAGCTACACAGCGGTATCGTAAATGTCGACAAGGCCGTTGAGTTCATTGTGCGATGCCGCAACTTCGATGGCGGTTTTGGTGTTGTGCCAGGAGCGGAGTCGCATTCGGGCCAGATCTTCTGCTGCGTTGCGGCACTTGCAATTTGTGGCAAGCTTAATGAGTCAGTTGACAAGGATGTACTTGGCTGGTGGCTCTGCGAGAGGCAACTCCCGTGCGGAGGCTTGAACGGCCGACCAGAGAAGAAAGAGGATGTATGCTATTCGTGGTGGGTCTTGTCTGCCCTCGCGATTCTGCGCCGAATCTCGTGGATTAACGCACAAGCATTGATTGACTTTATTCTAGCTTCACAGGACACGAAGGATGGTGGTATTAGTGACCGACCTGACAACATGACAGATGTTTTCCACACCTATTTCGGCATCGCAGGACTTTCCTTGCTTGGATGCCCTGGTCTGAACGCGATTGATCCTGTGTATGCGCTGCCAGAGCGAATAGTGGTCAAGCTAGGTCTACCACGTGAGTTCTCGACTGAATAAGAGCCGTGTTAGCGAGGCATGACCTCACAATGTCGTCATTGACATTGCACAATGTATAGAACTTTGGTTACTTCAAATCATACAACTGCTTACATAACGAGGTGGCATTGTTAAGGATGATCGGTGATCTGTATTTGAGGGGAACGGGATATTCTTTTCGGGCTAGATTGGGACATTTACCTTCTTACATCAATCCGGCAGCCTCAAGCTTCTTTGTTAGATTTGCGATTTTGTTGGTCTTGAGCTGCACTAGTTGTTCGAGCTTCGCAACCTTCTCTTGCAGCAACTCTACGGTTTTTCTTAAGTCTTGGATAATTTGCTCCTGCTCGTTCGCGTTACTGCCTTGATCAGATTTGGCTTCAACCTCTGTGTGACGCTGAGGTGGTGCTAGTGAAGATGGGTGTGCGATCCCTGACGAAGCAGAGATCTGTGAAGCTCGAGCAGGGCGCGGTGAGATCGATCCTCGTCCTCCTGCAGCTGCTGCTCCAGGCAGACCTCGCACATTGCCGCGCTGATTACTTGACATTGAGGGTGAAGCCTGGACCTCTTCAGGCTCATACGACGATCCCGAGGCAGCATACTGCGCATACGAGGTGGGCTGCTGGTGTTGGTGCTGCTGTGGGTATTGCTGTGCGACGGGTCTGTGCTGAACAGTACTTTGAGGACGCGACCCTCCCGACGAGGGGCTGGAGGTGTTAGCTGCCTGGCTCTCGTACAGAGCCATTTGTCGACGCACGTATAGCAACACACGCTCAATGGCATTGCGTCGGGCGTTCACTACATCCTCGATGTCGTCGTGATGAATCACGAAGTTGAGTTTTCGAAGGACCTTTTGGTTGAGAGTCTCCCAGTTTGCGATTTTCTGTTGGAGCGAGCTGCTCTTGGTGTAGTTATGAAGATCCACAAGCCGTGGATAGTAGTGTTTTACAACCTCTGCCATCAAAACACCGTCTGCAAAGTCACGCGCGATATTGCGTTTCGGCCTGGAGAGAGGGATCGTGTCGATCCACTGGTACAGCTCCTGGAGGCGCTCGTGCGTTAGTTCATCGCTCTAAATAGGATAGGGAGCGTCAGAATCTGGGGTCAGCACAAGCAGGTCTCAACTGCATGTATCAAGATGTGCATACTTTCCACTTGATCGACAAGAGAGAAACCGGCGAGAGACTACTTACGGCTGTTTCTGACATGATTCCACGGGCGGGTAGGCGTGCAGATGCGTGCAACTGGTTCTACCAAGATCTGTGATACAATAAAGCAAGATAACACAGCCCTTGCAGCGGTACTAGTGTGGTTTTCAACAAGTAACCTTTCTTGGGTGAATGCCTTGAAATCCGGGCCAGGACGGATCCTACCGGCGTTCTCCTTGACTGGCCTGCTGATAGCAGCTCCGCGATTTGCACTCAGCACAATGATTTTCCATGTCAAAATAGACATTCTCACAAACAAAGCGAACTCGCTTAGTTGCCTTTTATGATGAAGTGCTCAGCAACGTGATGTTGCGTTTTGCAGGTCTTAATGTAACAGACTGCGCTTGCACGTGGGACTCAACACGACACTTTTGTTAAACATGCAGCCTTCGATGCAAGGCAGAGAGATAATGGGTAGTGAGTAAATAGCTGCAACTACTACGATTCGTAGCAGTGCCAGTTCCAGACTAACCAGTCCAGTTCAGAAGAGGATTCAGAAGTCACTTAAGCTTTTGCTTGACAGAGAGAAGAATGAGTAGGTTGATTGCATAAGTACAGGGATGAGGGGGAATACATGGTTGGTACGGGTGGTGACCTAATACTAACTGTAACCTGAAACATGTGGGTATTCTGGAAGCAGGGATTCTGGATGCACTTAGTTGCGCTTTCCAACATACTTGAGAATTGGTCGGTCAAGTGTGGTGCGCAGCAAGCCTTCAGGAATCTCGTACTTAACACCATCAACAACGATAGTGTTTTCGGCCTCTGCCTTCTTGGGCTGCTGAGAGCCAACGATCGAGCTGAGAGGCTTGGAGACAGCCTCGTCGTCACTCAGCTCTTCCTCAACCTTGAGCAATTCCTCATCTTCTACCTCCAGTTTCTCGGCTCCAGCCGTTGAATCGGCATCAACTTGCTTCTGCTCGGCCTGTGCAGCGGCAGCGGCAGCAGCAGCGCGCTCCTTAGCCTTAGCTTGAGCGACTTCTGGGTCATCAAGCAGGTCGTCCAAAGTGAGGACCTCGTCCTCAACCTGGCTGGCACCCTCGACGGCATAGCTACTCAGCAGAGCTTCGGCCGATTGGGACTCTTCACTGGCAACTTGCTTGGCAGGCTTGGAGTTACCCGAGATGGCCTGGCGCGCCTGAAGGACGGGCTCATCGAAAAAAGCGGCCTCAAGGATACCAGTCGAGCCGGAGAATATGAAGTGGTTAACATATGGTCGCCAGGGCTCGGGCATGATGTCCTCTGGCGTGAGATCGCTCGGGAGGTGCTGACCCTCGCCATCCACTTCGAGATTGGCGTACTTAGCACCAAGCTTGCGAGGCAGCTCCTCGGACCAGTTGGCGGCGTCGATGTCGACAGGATGTCGGTTTTGATCTTCCATTTCGAGGTACTCGAGGATATCTGAATCGAGGTGGTGTGCTGTTCGGTTGACCGCTCTGCTGTAGCCGTTGGTGTCGAACATGATTTTTCGTGAGAAATGTTCTGATTCTGGGTTGAACTCGTCCGTGCCCATATCATAGCGCGCCAGCTCAATCGCGACGATTCGTCGGAGATCACGTTGCAACTCCTTGAGGTTTTGCAGTGTACTGCCCTTGAAGCCGAACTGTTCCAAAGGTACAAGGTTGGTAAGCAGCATCTTGATGGTGAGAATGGGGTTGCCATTCTCGTCTGTGTCTGGCTCAGCAAGCTCATCAGAAATCTTGCACTTGGCCAGGTCCTCAACTTGGGTCTCTTCCTGCTCCAAATCGCCCTCAACGATGCTGACGTAGGGTCGGTTACCCATAGAATCGATCAGTGCGAGGAGCTCCTCTTCCTTGGTCATGTGCTGTCGTCCTGTGGCTGCTCGTCGCAGTTGCTCTTCCTTCTGAGCCATTGCAAGTACTTGTGCGTCCTCCTGTTGGAGCTGTCGGCCAACGAGTTCGAGGCTCAGGGACGTCAAACGCTTATCCTGAAGCTTGATTCGGTCCTTTTCCGGAAGGAGTTCCTCCTTGGGGTCGCCCTTGACAAAGAGCTTTTCAGATGGTGTACCGAAGCGCTCCAAGAGATCTCGAAGCTCTTCCGGAGTTGCCTTCTCAGCTCGCATGGCAGCCAGCTTAAGCGCAGCAGAGGCGCTCTCATATTGAGGGTTGGTGTCCACAGTGATGCTTGACCTCTCCATGCGGATCTTCTCACGAATGTGCTTCAGCTTAAGACTCAATGCGTTGGTCATGAGGGACTTGACGGGGATTTTCTTGCGCTCTCGCTGGCGGGCACGGTCCTCTGCACTCAGGCGGGTGGATGCGGGTGGCTTCTCACCCAGTAGTGCGGCATCGAGGTCGTAGCCGTTGGGAAGTCGATCCGAGAAAACGCTGAGGTTGGAATACTTGTGAAGGTTCTGGAAGTTCTTGAGCCTCTCGACCTCCGCGGGGTCCTTGGTTCCGAGGAAGTCGTCTGTACTTTGAATGATATTCGATGCCTCAAGCACCTTGCGGCTGTACTCTGCGCGCTTGACGGTGTGCTTCAATCGCTCAGCATTGGTTGCAGAGAGGTCTGAGGCGTCGGAGGGACCCTTATCAGCGTCTTGTTCGTTGGAGAAGATCAAGCCGTTGGTAATGTAGTCGTGGATTTGGTAGTGCATCAGGTCGCGGGTTGTCGTCTTTACATTTCCGTTCAGAACACCGTCGCGGTAAAGCTCGGCAAATGACTAGATGTAGCAAACGTGTCATGGTAGCATGGAAGCGAGAGTTGAAGCAAGACAGGCGTGAGTCGAGCATCGGGGAAACGGTAAGAAGGGCCGGGTCACACCTTAAAAACTACACTCGCTCAAGCGGGACAATTCGTGCAGCGCAATATACCGCAGCGCAATCGATGCAGAAAACGTACCTGAAGCTCGTCCTTGAAAATTTCCTCCTCACACACACGGAAGGCCTCCTTCTCGTCCATATTCGAGTCGTTGATCAGCCGCCACTGAGTTTGCGCGAATCGGACCGCGAGTGGGATGGTGCCTTGGACCGAGGAGTCAATCTCCTCGAGCGTGAGCATTGGGATACGACGGAGGACCTCCTTGACGTACTTGTCGGTGGGCAGAATGAACTCCCTGGGCCGATTGTCGCGATAATTCTCCTTCGGAGGCGCGGCTTTGACGCCTTCCCACCATCTTGGATACGCATAACCCATATTGATCATGGCGTTAACACGGTCCATGAGGTTAGGATACATCTTGGCAACCAGGGGTACACCCCTAAGGTTTTTAAATGGATTCGATGCCATATCACCCGCGTAATATGCCGAAACAAGCGATGGTTTATACCTCACTCAGTCGCTCATTTTCCTCTGTTTTCGGGTATTCTCGCACCCCCGTCCCGGTTCGCTACCTTTTGCGGAGCTCCATCCGTCCTGACCCGGATTTGGGCCTCAGCAGCGAAACTGACACCACGACATACGACGTTGCAAATGAAGCCAGGGAGCACATGCGAGTCTACATAGATGGTGTGGACTGACTTATCGTGCATGTCGAGACTGATCTTAGCTGTATCACCCGCGCCTGAGTGCGTGATCCTGGTGTACACTACCTCCTTGCGAAGATTCCTGAGAGAGAGAGCTGCCAGCTGACCACAGAGATGAGCAGAGGTGACTGGGGATAAGGCTACTTACGCTAGAGAGCCCATGGTGTGCACTTCCAACTTGGCTTGATGCTGGCCCCGGTCCGGGATGGTCTGGCGGGACCTGGAGGGCTCTGGTCCCTGGCAGCAGCCTCAGGTGTTGAGAGCATGGGATGGGGCGCCATAGGATGCGAGGCAAGTCGGAGGATTGGTGATCGAAAGGGCACACTAGCGTACCTTAGTACATGTCTGGTTCTCAGTTCTTATTGCCCCCCTTACATTGCTTAACTCCCATTCGTGCTACATACTATATAGGACTTTCCAGCACGCTCACGTGTGTGCTGCACTCTTTCACCACTAGACCAGACATACCGACTGTTTATTGGGAGTACTAGTTCAACGTCGGACTACCACACCGTGTAACCTGTCAGAGTACTTGAAACACACTCTCGAATATCATGTCCAAGAACACAGGTGGCTCCGGTGGTGCAGATCGAGGATTTTCCATCCAGCTGAATCGTCTGGCAGACGCGAAGGGCCTTGACGCAGCCAACCCCACAGATACCGACTCGAAAGACGATAAGGCTCACGTACGTGGTTTTATTCTAGCTAACTGTGTGGATTCTACGACATGACGGATATGACGGATGTTCTCCAACCAACACTTAGACCAACATTCATATCTCACCTTCCATACTTTAGATTGTATTCAAGTTCCCAGATGGCAAGCAGATTGATGCCTGGATTCGCGTATCGCAGCCCGTAGACTATCTGAAAGCACACATCATTCGCCTCTTGACCACAAACGGAGAGGAAGACGAAGAGCCCCTGATTGTACCCCCCACTGTGGACGATCTCGAATTGACCTGGGATGAAGGTGAACTCCCTGATCCCGTTAGCCTGAGCGATCTGGGTATCGTGGCCGGTCAAGACGTCGCAGTACGAGTCAGCTACACTCAAGATTACGAGCATCGCCTTGAGGCCGCGCTCATGGAGGAAAAGGAGGACTATGGCGACGAAGACGAGGATTATTACGAGGACTGGGATGAAGATGAGTGGGAGGACGAGGATGGCTTCTGGGAAGAAGACGAAGACAGTGAAGACGTTTCCAACGATGCCGAGGTTAAGGCCCTGGGTAAGGCACTGGCGCGGAACCTATAACGACGTCCTAAGTCAAGACAGAGCGAGCAGTCGAGTATTAGTTAGTGAATCGAAGCACTACAACTTCAGGGCTGAGCACGCCTGTTTCTAACTTGAATAACTACATAATAAAACCAATCAAGCTTTGAGGTATATTTACTGTGACTGCAGGCAAATCCTCCACCGCTTTCCCTGTGGTTCCCCGTCATTTATCGGCCCTACGAACGAGATCCACAACCGAACTGGCGCTGGGTTTTCCGGGCCGAGCCCCCTTCATTCTTCATTGGATCCAAATTCGAACTGGGATTCGACCCCGGATGACGCACTGCAGAAGGTGCTGAAAGTCATGAAAGGATGCGTGTGCGGGTGGGAAAACTTGACAATATCTTAGAAATGCTTGTGACATTATCTCTCATCATATTTTTTCTATCACATACTCCTACATTTAGACCACATTTGCCGCGTTTTTGCGACAGACTGCACACTTACTTGGTTCACTTGGAATATCCACGCGATTCACCGGAGGCAAGGGGATCAGTGCTTGCATAACTCGTAGTAATTGGCGATGCTGCGGCGACTTGCGCCCCTTGCACTATTTACCGTGCTTGTGCTCCTCGCGAGCGCACCGTTCGGACATGCTCTGCGAGAGGTGCTGACGGTCTCACGCGATGCTCGGCCTGTAATTAGCATAAGATCGTTCGGCTACGACGCAAATGGCGTGTTCGATGCAATGGTTACGAACTTTGAAGTATTCTCTTCCGATCCCACCGAGGCTCGCAAGCAGATGTGGTTTGGCATTGATGTAAGTGATGAGCCCATCGATGTCGTTTCGTTCCCGGCCAATAAGTGCCTTCAGAATGAGTTTCCGATGGACTACAAGACTATCGAGGGTAGTTCCCTTAACATTACGCAGACTATCTCTACCCCTGGTAACTATCATCTGTATTTCGTGAACTGTGCCCGCGGCGCGGAAGTCTCATTCAAGCTAAAGCTACGCCAGTGGAATACCTACGGTGACGGCAAGAAGAACTACTTGTCGGTCGGTGAGCAACAATTGCCCGCGATCTATGGCGCATTTGCGGGTGTCACAGCGGCCGCCCTCGTCGCATGGATCTACATGCTCATTATGAATCGAAAGGACGTGCGTGATATCCATCTTTTCATGGGTTTAGTGGCCGTCTTTACAATGCTCACACTGTCATTGGAGTCTGCTAAGTATGCTCACTTGCGCTCGTACGGAAACGACAATGCTTTGACCATTGTCTATTATGTTGTCAACGCGGTGCGTGGTTTCCTCTTCTTCAGCGTTGTCGTTTTGATCGGGACGGGTTGGAGTTATATGAAGCCCTTCCTCACCTCTCGAGATAAGACCGTCGTTGTAGCAACTCTTGCGATCCAGGTTATTGTTAATGTCGCAAGCGTTGTCGTGGATGCAACGTCTCCGGGAACCTTCGGCTGGACGGCGTGGAACAACTTATTCCTTGTTGCTGATTGCGTCTGCCTCGCCATCAGCATCGTTCCAGTGTTCCGCTCTATCGAAAAGCTTCAAGAAGAGTCTCGAGGTGACGTGAAGCTCGCTTCGCACGTTCAACGTGTCAAGAACTTCCGTAACTTCTATTTGGCCTTCTTTGTCTACGTTTATCTTACGCGCTTCGTCCCGCGAGGTGTCAGCTGGCTCGTTGGGTACCGCTATGCGTACGTCGCAGCCTGTATCCGCGAGTCATTCACAACACTGTTCTTGCTGGCAGCGGGCTACCTCTTCCGACCGCAGAGTCAGAATCCATACCTAGTCCTCGAGGGTGTAGATTTCGAGGACCCTGATGAGATCCTGGGCTCAGGCAACGATTCCACTATCCGAAGTAGGAATGCTTCCAAGTCAGGAGCAGTCGATGCCTACGACGAAAGTCTCGAGGACAACGCGGTTGAAATGACGTCCACGAAACACCAACAGCAACGGTATCAACAGGGCCGACAGGTGGCTCGGGATGTGAATGCAGATGATGGCGACGGTTCGGATCTATAACTTAGCCTGGCGAGTTCTGTGATGAGGCCGAACTTCATCCACCCAGCTCTGTCGTTCAACTTTTGTCTCTTGTATATTGCATTTCCGTGTTACTGCGACTGAGCCCAAGTCGAGCTTGGGAGAATATAAAAACGACGTTTTTGCCCTTATTATCACTAGTCACACCTATCAACCCCTGTTTAGCTAGCGCTCACTCATCCCGCGGGCACCAAACGCGACACGTTCCGGAACTACCGCAGTCTACTAATCTCTGCAAAGGACCGAAGCGTGCTGGTTTGCGCCATCTACCAGAGTTCCAGTGCTCACCTTTGCTGTAACAGTATCTTCTGTGTAGAAACGTTAGAAACGCCGCATTTGATCCTTAAGATTGCTCGTTTACGTGCTCGATCACCGTGGGTTTTGGCCCAATCCCCTTGCTAGCCCATGAGCTCGTACAACTTGGTGGGCTCGCTGAACGATGTGGCGAGCTCGGGGATCGGGTTCGAATACCTCCAGGGGTTCAACGAAGACACAGCATTGCACCGATTTCTCGACACAGAACGTCTCGAGCCCACAACCCGCCAAACCGGCCGTGTCGATCTTTGCACCGAACCGACGGGCGCGGGCTACCTGCATTTCACGAGGATCGTGCCAGTCGCACCAATTGACCGCGTGGGAGCACAAGAGGCCGAGCTGCCGACCGACTCGGGACGTCAAACGATCCTGGAATCAAGGGATGAGGTATTCCTGGGACAAGATATGTTCCACGAGAATCGGCATGCGGATGCAACATTGCCCACTTCACCTCGCGAGGCAATCGCGCTGGCGGAGCGACCGTCTCAGAAGCAAACATCGTCTTCGTTGTCATCGGATGCCCACGGTGCCTTACATGATCCGAGCCGCGCACCCCAAGTCCCAACCATTCCCAAGTATGCTGCGCCGGCGCTGCATACCTTGTATGCAAACGAGGCACTCGCAAATCCTAACTCAACACTGGTCCCCATTGGCATGGCTCCTCGGTCCATGGACTACTTGCGGATGGACGGGCCTTCAACTCCTGTAACGATTGACACGCCTGGTGTGCGAAAAAGACTGCGCCTTCGCAAACGACTCGCGGATACAATATCCGAGGATGACCCGAGACTTATTCCCGACCTGGCAAAGGAGGTGCATCCCGATGCAGGCCCCGCTATTTACAGCCACACCCGCAGTGGAGGCCGTATTCCAGTTGTTGTGGCAGAAATTCCAGCTGCTGACCAATCGCCAAGTGACGAGCAGGACGCTGGCGATTCTGCTGACGCACTCGAGCGACCTGGTGAGGTTCAATACGATACGGCAAAGGTTTCGCCAACCCTCGACTGGGACGAGCGTGACGATGAGGATGAGTCGCTTTCAACACGCGAGCGAATGATATCGTACTACCTGACATTGATTCAGAGACATACGATTCCCGATCAGAAGACCTACAAGAGTTCAGTTTCCGCCGTCCCACAAAGTCACGCTCCGAGCGATGACAATATGACGAGGCAACCAGGCTTTGTTTCAACAAAACCGGGATTAGATAAGTCCACTGGCACCGCATTTGTGCCCTTAACCGATTTGATTAAGAATGTACATCCACAGAGGATTCTTGAACAGGACCCTGAAGGTCGGGGTCAAGATGTGAACGATCTGGCAGAACTAGTGGCCCGCACGATGCACGAACTCCAAGTGCGGCACGCTGAGCTAACTGCGAAATGGACACAGCATTCGCTAAAAGTGGCCCGCTATATCGCGCTCAAAGCACTCGTAGAAGCAAGGTTGCGGCGGCATGCTGAACGGGAGCTGCGACGACAGCATGTGCGCAATGAGTTGATGATGACAATATCCGACCCGGAAGTACGAGAGCGAAGGGTCTACGAGACCATAGACTCTGAGGCTGAAGAGAAAGATATTCTCAGAGATGACATTAGATGGGTCGTAAAGTCTCTAAATGCAGTTCGAAGACGATATGGAAAACCTCTCCTCGAGTTTATTACTGAGGAAGATGCAAGAAGAATGGGCCTCAGGGGCTCTAACAACAACCCCATTATTGGAGATCACGTGTATCTCAAGGTACCCACAACTGACGCCAGCGATTTTGTTGCCACCCTAATGTCGCGCATGGATCAGTCCAACGAATCTAATCGACTGAACATAATGCGCACGGAGCCGTTTGATGGATACACCCGAATCGAAGTCAAATTGACATTACTGGATAAAGTGGCGCAGCGGATTGGCCACAAGTTCCGTGCGGCGCGACGCGGACCCTGGTATCGACCAACTCCCAAAGCTTTTGGTCTTCGTGTAGAGAATACGACCAATAGGCTCGTTGAGGGTGCTGAGCGTGTGTCCCACCGGGAGGATTCCGACGCACTCGCGGACGATGAACTCGAAAGCACCAATGCGAACAGATCCCGGTCAACTGAAGTAACGGAGGAAGGAGTGGGCGAACGGCAAGAAGAAACCGAGGCGAATCTGGGAGACAAGCGTTGGAGTCGTCGGTCGTCAACAAGGAAGCCTAGCAAATCGAGGACCACGGAAAAGCGTGTTCGATTAGCCGATTCAATTTCTTCGTCGTCGTCCTCTTCAGCATCCTCATCATCATCATCATCTTCTTCTTCTTCTTCTTCCTCTTCATCCTCCTCCGACCAGGGACAAATAACAGCAGATGTTGTTGCGGATGCGGAACTTTTGCATCAATTCATTGAGGACGAGTTCAGTGCGTCGGGGTCGACGCTTGCTCCGCGCTCTGATGTGACAGACTCAGAGCTCGACTCGGATGTCGGTCTCGAGTTCGATCAGGATTTAACTCGAGAGCGAGGGCTGGAAGTTCTAGAGACTCAGGAAGAGTTGAAACAATTGTTGGACGACGAGTTCGAACTGATCCTAAGGGATAATTTGTCTTCAACATCGCGTCCTTCGGGTAAACTTCGAGCAAAGCAGTCAAGGCGCAAGAACATCGCCTTTGCAGGCCCGTCTTCCCGACAGCCTGGCGAGTCAGATTCGAGCAACGAGAGCGAAGGAGAGCATGCGTCGGAGGAGAAAGATGAGAACGAAGAAGACACGTCATCTACTCACAAGGGGCGCTCGACAAGCGCTGCCACGCTGCGAGTTGATAAAGCCTCACCTATCAAAGCAGCATTCATCATCAAGGGTGCGGAGCGACTTCGTAAAATGAAACATCTCATGATGTCCATGCGTCTGGTTGAAACTGCTAGGAAACTCAGGCGATTGATATCAGAAGCTGTAGAGACTAACAGATTCGCATCATTACGATATGAGGGGCCGACTCCGACATCTTTGGCTGCATCGTCTACAGAATCAGTCGGGACTATTAAGTTAGATCAGTTCCCATACTCAACGATTCGTTCAACGACTAATGCAGATGTAGCTTCGCAATCTCGGTCAAACGCTCGCGAGGAGGCTAGGCCGAGAATTGACGATAAATCCAAGTTGGAAACACCACTTGAGATCCCCAAGTCTGTCTTGCGGCCATTAGTTGACTCACACCTTCGTACCTATGTTCGACAGAGGGAGCTGAACCCAGAACTCGATGCGCGCGCCTTGGTTGTGAGCAATCTCTCTGACGGATTGCAACAGAGAATTTCCTACAGCGTCCTTCGCGAACCTGTTTGGCGATACGCCGCACGCATTGCTGCTCAGCAAAATGACGCACTTGGACGTCCCGGAATGCTCGAGTATTGGAGGCAATCCGAGCTCATAAGATCGAAGCCGGGTGAAGTTATCTCACCCCCTATCTTTTGTGCGCCTTACTCCTCATCAAGACTCGTTTTCTTTCCCACAGGGATCGGCTTGCGTTCACTAGGCATGGGTGTCTTAAGCACGCCTCCACCCTTGAGTGTCTTAACCAAACTGATTACTCATGGCATGAGCGCACCCCCTGGCTCGCCGGAACATTTGTCGGCACTTGCAGCGTACTCGTATGTCCGGAAACAGTTTAAACAACTAATTGATGCGGGAAAGGGCGATCAGATGCTCACTCGAGGTTCGCCTGCGACAAGTCTATTGAAGGCTCCAAAATCGCGGCTGCATGCGACGACGAGAGGAGGAGGGTTCACCTTCCCTTCAACAATTCGTCAGGTTGCGCCCATGCAGCCTGGCCTTCAAACACTTGGCCATCGCATCCTAGCGGAGGCGAGACGAAGGGCGGTTTTAAACGCATGGCTTGATCCTAGTACTCATCGGACCTCGGACGTTCGGAAGCCTTGGGCCGTATCAGACAGTTCGTATGACCCTGATCTGGACTCCGAGCCTGATGAAGATAATGCAGAACTCGGCTGTGAACTCGATGATCTACGTAAGCTGGAACGGCCCCATTCTAGCATTAAATCTAGGACTAAATCAGGAGAGATAGGCGATGCAAACCAGGAACTGGAGCGCTTCCGAGCGGCGGAGCGTCGTGCTCAGTTCGAAGACAGTGCAAACAACCTGAGTTTTGTAGGATCCGGCCTAGTCGGTTATTCAGATTCACACAAAGGGTTTACAGCATACGTTGCGTCAGCAAATAAGGCAGCCATAGTTGCAGCTGCTCAATCAGAGCTTAGTGACAAGGCCAGGAAAGAACATACCTGTGTTGGTGATGGATCTGCACCATCCGAGACCGCAGAGCCACACAACGAAGCCATTATCCAAGTGGGACCTATACCGCATGGTGCGGTCCCCAACAATCCCACGGTCACAGACACAATGGGCCCTCGGGCAGGAGGTAACATCAACATGGAGGTCACGTTTCGCGATCTCAATGCTCAGCTCGTTGACAGAGCGAGTGCACTTGCAGATAAGCTCGTTTTCGTTAGGACGCATCGTCAGGCAGCTGTTTTCAAGGCGACACTACGATGCTTGGGCCCCGACGACGAGATTCTCGATGAAAGCTACGTCGCAGATACAGATGATGAAGATATAATGGATTCTGACGACGACGGCCGTGATGGGCTTTCTGACGACGATGAGGACATTGATCCGGAGAATGGCAGTGCTTTTCCGATTGAGAACGATGACGACGTGCTTCGTGCATTGGGCTTGGATCACGATTCGGCTGCGACACGTTCTGCCGAAGACGCAGACGATGATGAGACGATGGACGACCCTCGAACATATATGAGGGCGTATCGTCGGTCGGAATGGGTTGGATCAAGACTAAGCCAACGCCCCAAGCGGCGTTCGGCTCACGGGTTTCTCAGGCAGGGGCCAAACGCGAAGTCGCGGCATCTTCGCAAGAAGAAAGCAAAACTTGTGTCCAAATTGCGTTGCGTAGCTCAATTTGAAGCGCCTGTTCCTATTCTTCATGGTGAACCCCATCCTCTGTATGCTGAGGAAGTCGCGTTGCTTTGTGTGGACGGCCGAGTGCTAATCTGGGATGTGGAACATAGCATTGCCCATAGTAGCGGAAGAGAGGCCAAACTTCCTGCCGGAATCCAGCTAGCACCATCAGGCCCAGCTGCGGCATCGGACTCGTGCTATAGCGAAATGCGCGTGCCGTCTATGGATCTTCGTTCTAGTCCGATCTTGAACGCATTTGGCATGTATGACGCACGACTCGCCCTGTCACGACTCTATGCACATATCCCTCATACTGAGCGATCCTTATATCCCTATCCCTTCCTGACCACATTCGCAAGCAATCCGTCATCGTCCGGCCTATATCGTGAGCATCCGTTTTACACGTCGCGGCATGCTCCATTCTTGGAGCCGGAGAGATTTGCGGCTGAGACCGAGCTTTGGCAGAGCATGCTCGCTGGTAAAAACGCCGCAAACATGCAGCGACTGCATAGGCTAGCTCGAGACGAACTAACCGGCTTCGCCTTTGATGCGCACGATGAGTCCAGGTTCGATGGTTCTCGACTTAGTACTGACAGCGTATATGATCACATGGTCTCGAAAGTGATTCATCAACACTTGCAAGGCGAGAAGTATGGGGCCTTCTCAGGCATGTATTGGGACACTCACACGGTTGATCCGTGGGAAGAGTTAGAGGATGAAGAACGCGGGGTTTCTGGACGAGGGACGGTGTCACGACACTTGAGTTCTGGTGGCGTAGCCGTACTGGGCAAAGGGTTCATGCTCGAGGGAGCAATGGGTACTCAACCCAAGCTACGCGAGCGATCTCCCTGGTTGGGTGACATCACAGAGCAACCCTGGTGGCAATCATCTGTCCGAGAGGAAGAGGAACGTAGGCGCTGGCGTGCAAAGCAGTATGCTCTCCTCCCTGAGGTGCCTCTAAGTGACTTTAGTTCATCCAACAGGCACAAACCACTCTCAGAAAAGCTGGCTGAGCTTGCCACGAAACGTGCGATAAAGCAAGCCTTGTCCGACATCCGAGCAGGTTCGTCAGCTCGTGCTGCTCTTTCTCATGCTGGCGAGGTCGCGGAGCTCGCATCGTCTCTGACAGCTGAAGCCCTTCAAGACCAACTTGAGAAGGCGTGCGCCAAGTTTGGACGCGTCGTAACTGGGCGTGCAAGTATTGAAGCAATCACGGATGCGGCAAATCACGCAGTCGATACTATCTTAGAGGCCCATCCGAATGCGTACGAAAAACTCTTTGCATATGAAGAAGACGAGATGGGGACCTTTGCTGATGTCCTTGCAGGACCCGCACCATATGGTTCGGATGACTTCGCTATAGCGCTTCATAAGTGCGCATCGAGAGCACAAAGAGAGCAACTCTTCACAACGGCGGTCTCCCGCACGTTTGCAAACGGTCTTCATCGCGCCTCCTTATTAGGCTTGCAGGGAGGTGACCCTGATCTCATAGCTCATATCGTAAATTCAGCAGGTTCCCGCTCTCCTGATAACTTTACAGGCATCCGAACCGCGACCTATTACGAAGCCCTTGCAGCTACCTGGGACCTTGCGACTTTAGCCGGGGAAAGTACTACGTCAGGCGACAAGCTTTTCCGAGCAGCTTCTCTATTCGACAACTTCTCCGAGCTACCTTATAGCTTCTGGTCAAATGCCGATTTGATTCGGGCATGTACTACGCCATATGGCTCGACTTCATCAAATTGTCTCTCTACATCGCGTGCACAGGTCATATCCAATTGGTGGTCATGTTATAACTACTGCATGCCACCTCTGAGCCAGACGTATTCCCTGGAGTTGTTGCAACACGAGCTTCCTGATCTTTCGGCCGTCGATCCTCGAACACCTGCCTCCTCCTTCAAGCGCTTCGGAAAGCCAATATATCCCGAAGCCATCCCCAACGCATTCCTCTTCCCTTCGTTCTATACTGTCTCGAAGCTTTATTCCATGCCTCACTTGGAGGTGGTCACACGACGTGTCGAAAGCCATGCTGGCGTTCCTAGTTCTCCAAGTCTAGCAGTAGAGGACGCTCTGCGGGAGGTAGAACAGAAAGATCCATCGCTCGCAGAAGATTTGAAAAAAGCGATGCTGTTGTCAGGAACAACTCGCCAAGCCATCTCCCTTGCTCGAGATCTATTCCGTGGAATGCTCCCGCTTCGAGTGCCTGTCCGCCGCCCTGCACTACCGTCTCCATCCCTAGGTGGTGAGCATAATTCTTCAAGGCCGCCCCATCCTCGCATGAGTTTAGTCGCGCCTCCGTTCCCAGTGTGGGGTACGATTAAGTATGGATCTCACCCTCGTACATTACTGGTGGCTACTCCGACTCAAATGTATCAGATTGATCTCCGCGCACCCAACGGCACAGGTACTGCGCGAATGGCTAGGCCACCTGAAGTGGACTCCTCCGAGCCGGGTGAAGCCGATCGCGTTTCGCAATCATCGCGTCGCAGCAGTGCGAGGCGCCAGGATCCCTTCCGAGCAACAACAGCTACGAGCGTGCTGCAAATGATCAACCAGGCGCCAGTGCCGTTACGTATCCAGGATTTGTCTCAGCGCAAGGCCTTCAACCAAGCCTCTCAACTCCCTCTAGGGTTTGTCTTGAACTCCCTAGAGAGAATTTATGGTATGCAGCCGGACCCCGATAACCCAGTTCATGTAAGCGTATCAACAACATCATATGTCCATCTTTTTGATTTGCGCAAGCCGTCATCCAACCTGATTAGTTGGGAAATTCCCGCGCTGCGACTTACCTCGCCTATCTTGGACTCTTCAGTTCAGAGACCACTCTTTCATAGTGACCTGCTAATGAAGGAGTTACACGAACAGTTTGCGAAATATGATATCCAAAGAGATGGTGCGAATCGCGCCGCATTCTTGGACACACTTCGCAGCCTTGGAGAAGTCGCGCAACCTCTTATCAGACCCAATCCTAAATATGCACCGGAAAAGCAAAAGTTCTTCTCAGTGTATGATAAGGCATGTGCCACGCGTGGTAATTCCATCGCACGAGCCTATGCCATTGGAGTTCCACACGCCCGCATTCCACAGTTGCGTCATCTATCGTTCCTACACTGCCCCACGCTCGGTCCAGCGATCGCACCAATCTTTATATCGCTAATGGCAGGCGAAACCGTAGGTGACACTCCGATCCCATCGAACAAGAATAAGCATGTGGAGGTCTACGTTGTTCCACCGGCGACCCCGGGTCTTAATTGGACAAAGTCGCAAGCACAAGCATCATTGACGCAATCGCTGGCTTTCGAACGCTACCTACCACGTTCGCTTGAAGAGTCTGTGCCCATTCGGCTTCCTATTTCCGGCGCGCTTCGTGAGCGAGGTGGCATTACATCGCTTCTGTTTAGCGCTCGGTCATTTATTGTCGCGACAAGCCAGAGATCCAACGTTACATATTTATTTGAGTACACTCAGGTTACACCCACAGATCCAGCGTATGCGGCAAGGATGGCCATGATAGAAGAGGAGAATTTGTCATCGCGAAGACATGTGACGTCAGGTAGTGCAGCTGAGCAGGAGCCTGCGCATCCTGGCCCGCTTCAACCCTCCCACCTCTCAGCCACCTCGAAGAGTAGTAGATCCAGCCAAGCCTCAGAGAAAGAGCGGGAACCAGGCTATTTGCCGCAAAATGCGTTATCGAGTGTGGTCGTAGCATCCTCTGCCGTGCCTCATGTACTGGTGGAGTCCGAGCAAGATCTCGAGCCACCATTTGATCTAGAGTCTTTGGTATCAAACGGTGCGAGCACGAGCAATCTCGTCATGACAGCGGAGGATTCGGATCGTTACCCTAGCTTCGAGGCGGCCGCTTTTGTTGAACCAGTATCGGACGTGCGATCGGTAGAGGATCCGCGTGTTATTGCGAATCCAATGGCAATGGTTTCAAACCTCGAAGGCGCACGTCCTGCTAAGGCTCATTCGGAGCTTGAGAGCAGCATTGACGCACGTAAGATTCACCTCGAGGCGGCCACGGAGCCCTCATCAGACGACATGGTTGATTTCGAAGAAGATTTTAACGATTCCAAATCGGCGTCTGTCCGTGACGAGAGAGGAAGCAAGCCGAGGCGTACAAATAAGAAAACGAACAAACGTCAAACGCCAGTCGGAGCGGATGCGAACGCCCACTCTGGCGGGTCAGCACCTAAGGCTACTGATCCACTCCCGCGGACTCAGTATAGATCAAAGGATATTGTTGAAGTCACTAAGGCGGCTTGGCCATCGCATAGTGGTGATACAACAAGCCACCTTTCCATGTTGAAACGTGTTTTCGCGACCGCTAGCACCGAAGAGAAATCTGGTCTCGAGCCAACTGATTACCTTGGTGTCTTATTGAGTGAGGAAGTCACAGGCTTCGTTCTCAGCACACCTGGCTCGAACACCATTAGTCGACGGTCCCAACTGGACGCACTATTCCAGGAATATCTACTCGAAGAGACGTTCGCTGCCGCACGCAAGGCGCTCGAGACACCTTCCATCAAGCTAAGCAGTGCTCAATCCGCGGCGCTCCAGCATTTGGTCCGTCAAGAGGCCACTCTGCTCCGGATGGGATTGGACTGTAGCTACTCAAGTCTCCGCGCGGCGATGAATCTCAAGCCATCCGGCGCAGCCTCACGACTCTACTTGCGGAAAGTGTGCGTTACCCAAATGCTCGCTAATCTTCCATCTCAACTCAGGATGCAGGTCAAAGATCTTGCCAAGCAACGTGCAATGGACCAGATCACGACTTTACCCACATCAACTCTCTCTGTCCTCGAAGCAAGCGCGGCAGGTAAGCTTCGATTCGACGGAGACGATCCTCTCAGTACGCAGCTTGTGGAAGGGCGTGGGTTTTTGTGCGTGCGATTGCTACATACTGGAGAACTTACGACACAGGGATTTACGTTGCGGAAGAGCAAGCGCGATCAAGCAGCATGGCAGGCGCTCGTGGCCCTGGCAGATTCTGCAGAAGATGCAGCGGTCGCGAAGGCTTTGGACGTACTCCAGCGTCTCACGGCGAATGAACGCATGAATCAGACCGATGAGTGTGATCCTGATGAAGATCCTGTTCGTGATTACCTTAATTTCGAGCGCATCCTTGCACAAGAGCGAGCCTCACTTTCTGAAGAGGCGTTGGAGAGGTGGATCTATAACTATTGGCGCGATAAACGGGCGGCTAGGTTAAGGAGCATAAGCTCAGTTGACACTGTACACCCCACCGTTCGAGCTGTGTATGAAAGTCTCGCTCCGTATGTGCGCGCTCCAGGCAAGCGAGGAGAGAAAGTATCAATTGCCGGCGGTGGTGGTGCTTTTACCAGGTCAGCGCGCCCAAGTGAGTCCTCGTCTGAGGCGTCAGATCCTTCTGAAGGCTCGTCACATACCAAACAAGAGGAATCTCGCCAGTCCGAACCAATCGTCGAGGAGATCGCACAGAAGCCCGTCTTCTTGACCCCTCTCGAAGTCGTCGCGGGCAAAATTGCCATCCCAATGGTGTTAGATGGACTCGCACGGCCGGAGTATATCACACACCGCAATTGTGAGCTGGCACGCGAGCTTATTCAAGCGCTTGACGGCAAGCTTTCGCTCTCTGAATCTGATCCGGAGCTCAACCCGATGGAATTTCGACTTTATCAGCGAATTGTTGATTTGTCTCAGGCGCTAAATGTTGCACTTCTGGGGTCTGAAGGGCTAACTGAGCTCGAGTTTACTGGGGAAAGCGAAGAAACAATAACATTGGAGACCTTCCTTGACAAACTTGATGAGAATCGTCAACCTCCAGAGCCCAGTCCAGCAGACCCATCCACGGAGCCCCATCCTGTAGAACAACACGCCAATGATATCATCGAATTAGATACAGCACATGGCCTTCGCTCACCTCCGGATTCTGAGCCTCTCATGGATGCGGACACCTATCTTGACACAGTCACGACGTTAAAGGAACTCCACCAAAGTAATCTGAAGAAGAAGGCGCGCTCTTCTCTCGAAGCGGGGACTTCTGGCTTTGTGTCGCCTAAAGATCCGAAATCAAGGCAGGGCTGCTATCGATTTATCCTCAAGTATGGCGCCATGCTTCAGAATCAGCACGGCATCGGTAGGTGTTTATTAGTGCATCCTGGTATTGACTCTGTTCCGGTCGCGTCCACTGGGAAGTACTCACCATTCGTTGACATTGCGGTTGTCGACGCCCAGAGGCTTCTTGAACGCATTCTACTCGGAACAATCCTGAGCAAGTTCACTTTCCAGACATTCTCTGGTAACGATGCAAGCAACCTGTTAACTCTTGTTCGTGACAAACCCGAGTCTCATCAATTGTACGAACCTCGAATGGCCACGCGTAAGCTGGAGTTCGAGTTCCAGTCGAGGCCTTTTTATTCTCTGCCCATCGGTGCTTCGCGTAATCTCTGTCGCATTTCGCACACTCTTATTGTACTCACCCGGAATATCTCAAAAGTTGCTGAGTTTCTGGCGACCCCCCGCATACTATCAGAGTTCCTGCATTTCTTTATTACAAATTTCGCGGATGAACTCGAAATCAATCTGCAGTACAAGTCACCCACTGCGGAACGAATACTGAATCACTTGCCTTCTCGTGAGGAAGTCGGGATGACGCTTCCCGTGATGCATACGTTGGACTTCGACCCCTCCAGTAAAGACGCACAGTGTCGAGTTCAGATGCCCGACACCCCATATCGCACAATAGGTCAGGCCCTCTGTGGAGCCCTCAGTATTTTGTCGTTGGGCGCAACACCAGCTGCACACGCCCCATTTGTGAAGGGTAGAGATGCCTTGGAGACGCTCTTACTCCGTAACCAGGCTGTGCTTGAGCACGTTGTTGCAACTGAAGAAGGAGTCGCTGAGATTACCTCGCATTGGGATCCCTTCCAGGATTCAGCTGAACGCGATCGCAAAGCAGAATTCGAGGCGATCGGCATAAGTGAGCTGTCAATACCCTCCGCGACGGCAACGGCTCGATATGACGATGTGCTCGGGTCGCTTCATCATCGACGCAGGCACCCGACCTATTCAGAGCTGGCAAGGGCTGCGGCATTTGTAATGTCATTGCCTCGACCGCCACTACAGATTGGACATCACTGGGTGTCTCTAACGTACACACATTTGAACCAAAAGACTCATTCCAAGAACATACGAAAGATGGCATCTTCTGTATGTTTATGCTCTGCTGCTCGCATGGGCGCGGCGGTGGCATCCAAGGATGCCACAGACGCAGAACGAGTTGGCGAATTCCTCCGCATTAGCTTGCAATCTGATTCTACGACGCCGTTCTCATCAGCTGCAACGACCTCTGGTCTCACAGATGTTGTTCTCATGCCAAGCGGCAAGCTCACCGAGCTTCTCACATCCAGCTCCGTCACGAAGGCGATCAAAGAAGGTGTAGCCTCTGTGAAAGCTAAGGTTCGCTCTCACTCTCCGGGCCTCGGTCAGAACTACGGTGAATGGAACGATTGGACTCAATCGCAGACATTTGACGAAAGCGATGGAAGGTACATCCAGACGTCTCTCTCGCAATCTCAAACCTTCTCTCTGACTCAAACCCAGCCTCTCTCTCAGTCACAGGACTTCGTCGGATCACAATCCCAGGCTTGGGCGTCGTCTCAAACCGATGCACACTCCCAAAAGAAGCCACTCAAGCTTTCGGAGAGCGATACGTCCGCTCTGGACTTGTTGGGTCGAGGCGCACCGAAGCCACTTCCAACTCCATGCGGTGTCGAAACGTGCGTTTGCTACAGCTCATGCCTGGTATGGGACATCATTAGTTACGAGCTCATGCCCCTCCCCGAGTTTTTGACCAGCTCAGAGCGTGAGCTTGAGGGCAAGCTCCGGGCAGACAGAAAACTTCGCAAGCAAGCACGCCAGAAACTCGAAGTCGCGAGCAAAGCGCTGTCTGACCGCATGACAGGTGTCATTCAACGCAAGTTAAAGCTGGCCCAGGAGCTGGAGTCCGGAGACCTTCAAGACGCGAACCGTCTGCAAAGTGAAGTAGACGCCATTCGTGCTGAAGAAAAACATCTCACCGATCGGCATCAAGCACTACAAAAGGCTTGGGATCTGTACAAGGCGTCCAGATCGGGAAGCGATGGGATGGTGGGTACACAAGCTCAGTCTCGACTCGAAATCGATTCGATCCTGAACGATGGTATGGAGGCTCCTATGAGATTCAGTCGCAGTAACAGAACAATTACTATCCCTACGATTCGATTCGTCCCCTTCCAGTTTGAAGAGCAGTTCCAATATGAAGATCATTCTGACACCGACGATGTGAGCGAAAGTGATTTCGAATCCGAAGGCGATGAGTCTCAGGAAGAATTCAAAGTCCAAGCACAAGCCCACGCGTCAATTTCGACCCCTCCGAGTGAGCTTCAGACGATTAATCGCCATAAGAAGGGCAAGCTGCCACAGAGGCTCCGCAGAGAAAGTCTCGCAGTCTGGTACCGCACTCGAGCGGCTCGCTTGACACAACTGCCAGGTTTGAGCAGCAACTCGCTAGATGACATGCTCGCCGAGCTTGCAGTGGAGTCGAGCATTTGTGAACGCATTGCAGTTTCACAGACTGCGTGGGTCTCAGATCCAAAAGGCAGCCAAGCTGTGATCCAAGCCATTCAGAATGCACGCCGACGCCAGGCTCGGCGTGCCGAAAATCTCAAGGCCAAGCTAACCAAAACTGTCACCTTTGGTAGTTACTTCAAATAGGTACCCGCTGTTTACCGGTCTTAGTTCACAAAGCCTGGTCGCTGTATATTAGGAGTTGTAATAAACAAAGATCTTTTTAGTTTCCTTGTAGGATACACAGCATTTTATGCTTGGGAGGACGCAAGGACTATCCGTTTTAGTTCAGAGTGAGAGGCGCTCTGGTAACCAAATCGCCCTCATTGATGTCTTTCTCTGGCCACACGATCGAGTAGCTTGCATTGTTCAGTGTGATGCAGACGAAGGGTGCTGTGCGCACGTTGGGCTGGTCGGAGACCGTAATGGCAGATCCCATGGGCGACATGACATAATACTTTGTGATAACTTCGTCAGGCCTGAGTGCACCCTCCTCGTCGCGTGGCCTTGCAACGTAGTAAGAACCTACGTATCCGAACTTGAAGAGGCATTCGAAGACAGTCTTCGCCTTGCGCAGGTGAACAGCCTTTTCTCGCGCTGCCTTCTTCTCCTCTGGTGTGAGCTCTCTCTCTGGCTTGCCATTGTTCTCTTCTTGCTTTTTCTCATCAGTCTTGGTTTCTTCTTCCTTCTTTTCATTCTGCTTCTCCTCGTGTCGCTTTTCCGCAGCCGCAATTTCCGTGTTCCCCATGGCCTGGCCATACTTGCGTTCAGCTTCTTCAGCCATCTCATGCACCTCTGTGCGGGGTCCGCAGAGGTGAAGTGCGTCCATAAGATCGTTATTTGTCTTAATCAGAGCTTCTTCGGCCTTTTCTCGAGTCAATCCTTCGACTTGAGAAAGCAACACCTCGATCATTACAGGGTCGGGAGTAACATCAGGTTCATCTTTGGAGGCAGGCGTCGCCGCTTTAGACGCCTTGGCCTCAGAAGTAGTAGCAGCAGGCTTTGCAATGGACTCAATGAGGTCTGCCGGTACGTCCTCGGGGTTCTCTTCCACAATGTTGTCCAGATCCATCATGTCCCACAAGTACTGGCATCCCTTTGGGTCCTTCACAAGTGCGTCAAAAATCTCGGTCTTGGTGCCTGAGACGATGTGTGGAACGACCCACACCTCGCTCCAGCGGGGGATCTTTTTGGTGGCGCGAAGCTGGAAGCCGCCCACATCCGCAGGGGCACGCTCGACGGCAAAGGGTTGTCCAGGGTCATCCAGACGCTGGTTGGTCATCAGCTTTGCGTGCATCTTCTTCCAGAGACCCTTGGGGAGGCCCAAGTGGTCCAGCTGGGCGCGGTGCATCTCAAAGAAGGGTTGCCAGTCCTGGGCAAGGTCGACTTGCGGCTGACTGGAGGACATTGCGCTACAGTTAGTGTTTGAGTGAAGGTGTGCGGTGATAGGGATGTGGGCAAGGATAAAATGAGGTGAGCGAGTGCATGCCAGGAAAGAAGACAACGGCAGTGGGGGCAGTGGTGGCAGTGGGGGCAGTGGGGGCAGTGGTGGCAGCGGCGCAGGAGGCACTCTTTCTCCCTCCACTACACCAAGGGTGACGAAAGCACGCTTGGGACATGAGGCGAGACGCTTTGTGTGCGGATCCTCAGTTGATTCGTCGTGTAGCCTGGCCGTGGGATCACGATTCGTGTCCTGAGTGAGAAGCCAACCTACCCGTGTAGTTAGATTTGAACTGCACGAGCCGCCCCCGGAGATCCACACTGTGCGTCAAAGTGTGCGAAGCGTCGAATTCCAGTGTCGCATAGGGTCGGTTGGGTAGGCTGGGGACTCGCAACAATTTGCGAGTGGGTCCGTGAGCAAGTGAGGGGGGAGGGGGGAGGGGGAGGGGGGAAATTAATTTCTCCGATTTTTCAAACATTCAAAAATGCTCGAAATTCAAATGGAGCGAGAGGGGGGAAAAATGAGGCAATTTGGCGAAGATATGGTGTAGGATTTGTGGGTATAAACGTAATGAATGCAGTGAAAGATATATAATAATTGATACATTACAATATGATCTATTCATATCAGAGGTTTATTTTAACTCTAGACTTCACTCATATCGTGTTTTTTTCAAATTTCACCTTGTTTCCACAACAGCCCCCCCTTGATCACATTTCAAACTTTCAAACCTAGACAGGAAGAAAACGCGCTAGATATACTCACTGGGGTGTAATTTTCGAGGCATACCCGCTGGATCCACTCGAAATCACAACGCGCTACTGATTCACACGGTCCCTCACGGCGTGATTCACCTTCGATATGGATAAAAAGACCGACGCCATCGAGGGCAAACTCACGCAAAAGTCAAATCTAAACCTCAATCCGAATCCCACCACGGGTGCTGGTGCTGGTGCTGGGGCTGGTGCTGGCGCTAGTGGTGCTGGTGGTGCCGGTGGAGCTGGTGGAGCTGGTGGTGCGGGTTCCGGTTCTGGTACAACGCCTTCCATGCAAAGTTCTGCTCCGACCTCGATAAGCAGGCCCAACTCTTCTGCGGCTGCAGCTGCTGTCGCATCACTCACACCCAGCATAGCCGCACTGGCCTCTCAGCTCTCGAAAGAGCCCAGCGACTCGGCGGCGGCCTCCGGTAGCACAGGCTCGGCGGGCTCCAACCCGTCCTCCACTGCTGCTGGGCTTATCTCTGGGTCAGGGGCAGGATCGGCGGTTGGCACAAAGGACCACGGTGCAGCAGGAGGTGCCGCATCGATGGCAACTAATACTGGAAATGGTGCTGCGGCCCATGGAGGCGCTGCAACTAGCACAGCCACGACCAGCGGTTCAAGCACCGAGTCTGAGAATGGTTCAAGCACATCGGGGTCCACATCGACGTCTGCGAGCTCCGAGCCGAAGAAGCTTACATGCAAGTGCAAAAAGTCAATGTGCTTGAAACTGTATTGCGAATGCTTTGCACGCCAACAGTACTGCGTCGGCTGTGACTGCGTGAACTGCCACAATAATCCAGAACACGAGGACGTGCGAGCGAAGACGATCGATGCCGCACTGTTACGAGATCCTCAAGCCTTCTTCCGAGGTGTTGAGACCGCCACCACAGCAGGAGCTACACCTGGCGTTGTTGCTGACGCAGAAGGCAAGCTAAAACATCCCAAGGGCTGCAACTGCCGCAAGACGGGCTGCTTGAAGAAGTATTGTGAATGCTTCTTGGTTGGCGCGGTGTGCGGAGACCACTGTAAGTGTCAGGGGTGCAAGAACGGTAAGGAGGTGTTGACTACTCAGATTCCCCCCACACCCAATGCCCTGCTCGCAACGCCTGCCCTTCCAGTTGGTAGCTCTACTTTCGGTTTGCATTCAGCGGCTTCAGGTGTTCCATCCGGTACCGGTCCAACAGCCGCAGCTGCTGCGGCCGCTGCAGCAGCCGCCGTTGCCGCGATTCAGCAAGCGAACTCCAAGGGGGCCCACCAAGCAACAAGCAATGTACTGTTGGCCTCGAAGCGAAAAACCCCTGATTCAACTGCGGCTACAGCTGCGGTAGCAGCAGCAGCGGCTGCTGCCGCGGCTTCTGCCACCAATGTCCCACAAGATGCGAATGCATCCAAATTCCCAATCCAACCAAACACCAAGCGAGTTGCAGTTGCTCAGCCAACGGGAACGACGCCTGCTACAACTGGTGGAACCACGCCTTTGCCTCAAAATCCTGCATATCTCCTCCAGCAGCATCGCGCAGGGGGCTCACCCGTTGCCTCACCACAACAGAACAAGTATCTCGCTCAAGTTAGCCTGGCATCACCAGGCAATCCACAGCTTCTAGGCGCCAACCCTAGTGCTGCTTCTCGAAATCTGATGGGTGCCATTAGCAAGCCTCTTCAAGGAGTTTCTGACCAGAACGCAGCCGCGGCCGCGGCCGCAGCCGCTGCAGCTGCAGCTGCCCTGCAGCAGAGTGCGACTTCGGATGGTCAGCATTTAAACATGAGCGGCAGTGACGGAGCCACCGCGGTCACTGCGGCAACCCATAAGCCACAAGAAGCCGTGGCTAGCGGTGGCACGATGCATCGTAACGCACCCGTGCACCTTCTTCTGCCAGCACAGGCTCCTGGCGGTATCTCGACGGTCCTGCAATCCTCAGCCTTTGTAAATTTCCAGCCCTCGGCACAGGGTTCAGCGACTTCAGGTTCCTCTTCGCCATATGGAGATAATGCGCAGGTACGTGGCAAGCTCAATGGCTCACCGAATCTTGGAGTGCGCACAGCAAACGACATGGATGCATCTGCCGCGCAGTCTCAATCACAGCCACAACCTCCTGCGCTTGAAGCCTTTATTCAGAATGCTAAGAACTCTCGACTCTCGCCTCGCGCCGCGCCCACGACGGCCAAGCTCTTAACTGCTTCTCCTACGTCGTTGGCCAAAACCATTGCACCTTTGCAGGCATCGATTCCTGGCGGTGCCCCTCCTGTACCGAATTCAAATGCAATCCCTATGTCATCAGGGCGTGCAGGTGTTCGCCTGGGCCAATTGAGTAGTTCATCGACGACCGGACAAAAGTAATGTGGTTCATTACGGATTCGGAACATCCTTGAGGACAGGGTATTCGAGCTAGCCTCACCGGGAGGTGCTTTACTATTTATTTGACCTGTTTTGCTGTAACTAGTTGACTCTCATTGTCAACCCGCTTTTGTACACATGGTCTATTCTCAGTACTTGTTCTTGGCCATTACCTTGGTGGCCGTTCGCTGCCTGATTCGATCTATGTCGGCCTTAGGGACCCATTCATCATTCATTGCTCGGGTTGAGTGTGTGTACCAGATCCATGTATGCCCAGTTGTATGCAGCTTTTGTTTCCCGTCGTGACCTCATTGTTATCTCCGCCTCGTCGGCGATCGTATTAGGTTTTCTGCGCTTCGTGTTCTGGTATATTGTTCCTCTTTTACATAACGTCTCGTACCAAGACTCACACAATACAAAAGATACCTCTAGTAGGTCTGCATCAAGCGACGACGCAATACTCATGACTGGCGCCATCATTCTTGCGTGCTATGCGCTCCTTTCATGCACATTCGATCGGGTTCCATGCTTGCTCTCCAGATTATATGACATGTTTATTCGAATATTTTACGTCTTCTTCCCTGGTTAACGGCACATGCGGGCCTTCATGCAAAGCTGGTTGACCGTGTGACCATTGAGGTAGTCACCAATCATGTCGTCAACCTGGTGGAACATGTCATTGCATGCGGAGAAGAAGATGTTGCTCTGCTGCATGTGGGCGCAGTGGGTGACGAAGGAGTCGTAGAGAGCCTTCTCTGAGTAGGTGTTGCCGAGGTCCTGCTCGACCTTGAGCCATGCGTAGCGGCAAGCGACGCAGTCAACGACGTCCTTGGATGTGCGGCCCTTAAGATCAATGGGCTTCGCCTGAGCAGCGAGGAGCTTGGAAATAGCACGCTCAACAGGGCGAGCCTTGGTAGCGGCGCCGGAGTTGATGACACGCTGGAACTCTTTCTTGGTCTGAACAATGTTGTCAACGTCGCGAGCGATGTTGCGCAAGTGCTGGTCGATGTTTGTCACCTTGCCCTGGAGCTTGTTGCGTGCGCTGGCGAGCGTGTCAAGCGCCTCAGCCTCAGCGCCCTTGCCACCCTTGCCAGGCCTCTGTTGCTCCTGGGTCGAGATCATCGTGGGTCGGGTCTCCTTTTCCATCTTCTCGTGCAGGACGTCCAGGAATGAACGAGCACCGGGAGGGGCATTCTCCAATCCAGCCCTGAGGCGTTCGAGGTCCTCCTCAAGGCTGTCATTGCTGCTGACCACAACCTGAGGCTGGTCGTCGAGACCTATAGTGTTTGGGAAGGTAGGATTCAGGGTAGTCGAGGGGATTCGTATAAGTTCCAGGCTCGTTTACAAGGACAAATCATGTAATACGTAAAGCTTAAGCCCGCTTTGTGTTCTACCACACCCGTGAAGGGAGATCAGCGGAGAAGTGGGAGGGTAGAGCACAGGCCTCGGTGGTGGTTGCCAAGTCGTTTCGAGACCATTCTTCGGGCATCGTGGAGGTCGGCGCGCCTCGTCCGAGGTTCATTCAAGAGAGCCAGATACCAAGGACAATATCATGCCTTTGCTCAAACTCCGGCTCCTGGCTCCACGCGCAAACAAGCACCAAAGTAGGGGCATGTGAAGGACCTGCTGAGGCCTCTCGGGTAGGATAAAAATCAACGAAACTTACCCCAAGCAAAAGCTGCAAGCAATACTAGACACAGCGCAATCAATGCCGTGTGCTTCATGCTGCCTCCTACAACAGAAATCAAGCGCAAGAGGGGGTCAGAGGGTGAGCGATGGCGTACAAAAGAGGCGAATGATGATTCCAAAGCTCTAGGATGCAACTTTACCGACGATTTCGTTGCTATTCCGAGGCTGAAGGGGCATTAACCTAGGAGGGATGGATGGAGGGTGTACGGTCAAAACTAACACTATTAATAAGCCACGCATTGCACCCATCCCACTCGCGTAATCCGCTTCCCAAGTATAGCGGTTTTCGAGCCTTTTCTCCCGATTTTCCTGATTTTTGGGGATTTTCCCGTGATTTTTCGGGATTTTTCAAACCCCTCTCCATTCTGTCACCCCGGAACCCATCCCATCCACCTGCCTGCAGACTTTCTCTCGAACGTCGACCACTTTGGAAAGGCCACACATTCGCGGCATGCGGTCTCTGCACTGGCTAGAATCCAAAGTCTGCTGTGAGAATAGAGTGTGGGCTACAGATGGATTCAGTTGCAAGGCCGTGCGACCGAGTTCATCCACAGAAACGCGTTAAAATTTATTGGGACTTGGCATGAATTGCTTCGTCTTACACATTCCGCGAGATTTTGCAACAGCCCTGGATCTGTACCCCTGTTTAGCCTAGCACTGTACTGTATTGCGGCGGATATATTGCATTTGCCCCGCTCATCAAGCCGTGCTGCGTGAGGTCATAGGTGAAATCGACGTCTTTTGAGTGCTGCCTTGGCTGGTTGAAACTCTGTGGGACGCGACGGTGACGTTTTCTGGGTGTAGCCGAGAGTCCTATCACACAACGGTCTCGGACTTGCTAGTACTCATGCCTCATGTTTCCACTCGGCTTCCATCCTACTCCTGACTCTCTAGAGCATATCACCATGAGGGCGTACTTCAAAAAGGCCGCCCTGATGATCATGTTGATGCTCATGCTACTGGGCAGTGGCGTGCTGCGACAGTCCAACATGTGTGACGTCGGTCTCGCGCATGCCCGAGGAATCTTCTCGGATGCAGGCGAGCTTGTTCCTCAGCAGCAGGCAGAGGCAGGAATGCCGTCCGCAACCGTCACGTCGTACCAACGCCTGGACGCAGCGCACTTCGTGAGCTACATGAAGCAGTTGCTCCGTGAGGAGGTGCTCCCTCGTCAGCCCTACACAGAGGAGCTGGCTGACCCTGCTCTTGAGTCGTTCGTCGAGTTGGCAACCTCGACTCGTCAAAGGCTACGCGCCAAAACCTCGACCACTGCGCAAACGGGCGATCCTGAGAAATGCAGGAACCTACTGAACACGTGGATAGCAAAGTGCGTCTTCGCTGTATAATGCCCAAAGGACTGACGGACTTACCCACGTGATTTACACACCGATAATGGACTTAGGTCCAATTGTACAAAACTCATAAAGAAAACGAGACTTGTAACAGTCGGGGTAGGCCCTTCCCGTGTGTCCCAGTAAACTGCCAACATGCCGCAGAGGATCTCAAGTCTCTTCAGTATGCTAAGGCTCTTGTATTTTCACTTTACAAGTCAGGAACACTCCTTACATCACATGTATCTCTCCGTCTCTAGTTCTTGAACGGCGGCGGAGCTGGGGGCCTAAACGGTGGTGGTGCAATCATACCGGCTCCAGGAGGCGGCATGAACGGTGGTGGCATCATGCCAGGCATGTGTGGTGGCGGATACATGCCCATTGGTGGCGGGGCCATCCCCATAGCGTGCGGGGGCGGAGGTGGCGGTGCTATACTCATGCCCATACCGGGCATGGCTGGCATTCCCATCGGTGGCATGGGCGGCATGCCTGGCATTGGGGATCCCATTGGCATACCCATACCCATGGGCGGAACGCTTGGAGGCATACCAGGCATACCAGGCATACCAGGCATACCAGGCGCTCCCATTGTTGGCGGGGGAGGCACAAATGGAGGAGGCTGAGTCGGGGCCTGACGATTTGCGGCGAAGCCCCACGCTGCCGTTGCGGGTGTGGAAACGTTAGTTCCAACACCAGGGAGATCTGTGATTGAAACTGGCGCAGTGCTTGGACGACGGGCTGCGCTTGAGCTCCCCTTGAGCATATTCTCTCGATCGAGCTTCGCCATCCGTCTCTCAGCCTCCGAACCGTGGCGTTCTCCAGTATCACTATCCTTACGTCGGGCGTACTGCACGGTGATTTGCTGGTTATGAACATATTGTCGATGCATTGCTTCGATTGCAGCATCTGCGGATTCGAATGAATCAAACTGGACGAAACCATAGCCCTTGCTGGTACCGTCTTCATTTCGATCCACATTCACAGTGAGAACGGCACCGAACGCACTAAAAATCTTACTTAAAACGCCTTCATCGACATCAGGCGCTAAGTGCCCGACGAATACTAGTGCTTGCCACATCTGCTTTTCTTGCGTTTTCTTATCTTCCTTGTAAGCCTTATTTACACGGATGGGCTTTCCAAATAGCTGGATGCCGTTCATGATTCGGATTGCATAGTCAGCATCTTCTGAGGTTTCGAATTCCACGAACGTATATCCACCATGTTGCCCGGTGACCTTATCGCGAGGCATGCCCACACTTACGACGGGTCCAACCTGCACCATCAGTTCTGTGAGAATCTCTTCATTTACTTGCTGGTCGAGGTTACCCACCCAGACTGTGTTCTCCGCGTTTCTATACGGTGTGGAGCATTTGGGGAACTCAAGTGAGGTTGGAGTGACATGATACGGCGCATAAGAACAGATGGAAATGCAGCGGGCGCGATTCAATGCATCATGCCTCTCAAAACGAGCAAAGCTACTTACCTCTGATGGAAGGTCACTAGACCGGCGGAAGGAAGGCTCAGAACGGACGACATTCTCTACGTCTTTGCCGGGTTCTGATCCAATAAACGAAAGCAAATAGATGGAAGGCAGCTATCCCACCAGGAACGGACGTCGGATCTAGTCGTATAGCCTGAGTAAGAATGGTTGAATATACCGTCTTCGGAGCGCCGCTCTAAGCGGTGAGTAAACAGTCGACTCTTGCCCTGTATCCAGCAGGTAGTCTCAGGATAGAGTCGAATAATCCGCTTTCTACAACGACTCCAGATGCGTCTGCACAAGTAATATCCTCGCTCCACGTCGATAACGCCCAAAACAGTGTGGATATCAAAGTGGTTCTGCTCAGTTCAAACTGGCCTGTCCAATCCGGGCCAGGGCGGATGATCGAACCACGGGGTGTCGAAAAGGCGAGTCCGAGCGAGAGGGTTTCCCATCCACCCGCGCTGGGAGAGCGAAAATGCGGCGAGCGGAACATGATTTGTGTGTCGTTGTATGACGTGTTGCGTGAGTTGAATGGGCTTGGAAGGAGCGGGGATGTTAGATCAAGATGGGTGCCATGCACCGCTGCCCTTTACATGCATCCACTCCCCACTCTCATCACACTCGCACACCACGCTTCCAATTGCATTCTCATTATCTAGTCCGTAGGAGTATATTCTGCATCCATTGCAGGCGAAGCGAGCTGAGTCAGCATATAGACTAGCGTAGACCAGGAGCTAAGGTGGTAGCAGGGCGAAACAGCAGCGACAGTAGCAGTCCCAGCAGCAGCAACAACAACAACCACACAGTTCAAACCAAACAACAGCATGAGCGGTCGAGGAGGTTACGGTGGCCGAGGTGGTTATGGTGGTGGTGCACCACGTGGTGGCGGTGGCTACCGTGGTGGTGCTCCCCAAGGACCACCTGCACAAATTGAAGAGCTCGGTGTGATCATGCACCCATGTGAAAACACAGTAGTTTGCCGCTCTACAAATGAAAAGATCCCCCACTTTGGCGCACCCATCTTCCTCGAGAGCAAGTCACAGATCGGCAAGATTGATGAAATTCTCGGCCCCATTAACGAAGTCTACTTTTCTGTTGAGTTATCAGAGGGCGTGAAGGCCTCTTCGCTTGATGCTGAGACCAAGGTCTACATCGCAAGCGACAAGCTGCTTCCCGCAAGCCGTTTCACAAATCCGACGGCGTCCTCCGGTGGTCGAGGCGGCTCTCGAGGTGGCTCTCGTGGCGGTGGTCGAGGCGGTGCTGGTGGTCGAGGCGGCTCTGGTGGTGGCCGTGGTGGGTTCGGTGGCGGCCGAGGTGGTTTCGGCGGTGGTCGCGGTGGAGGTGGCCGTGGAGGCTACGGCGGTGGTCGTGGAGGATTCGGTGGTGGCCGTGGTCGCTAACGCAGTCAGGTGTTATAGAACACAGAGCGGTCATAGACCTCCGCACCCATTTCCCACAAACATTGCGCTTACACGACTTCGATTCATCGGCCAACATGGCGTCATTCCGGGACATTCAATCACATTCCACGCGTTATGGCAGCGGAGGATATCCCCGGCGGCCGTAACCTTAACAACAACTGTAATTCTGACCCGACATTAATCATTCTCGGTATGAAGCAATTATAGCAAACCGTAGCACAAATTCAACACGTGACATAAAGACGGTACAACTCTGTATTTTCGCCAGTGGCAACGCTGAATGTTCGCCGTTGGCGCTTATTGCATCATGCTACCCCCGCTATTTTTACGTGCCCTTCCTCGCGGCCTTGATGAGCCCCGTTGCGTTTGTGATATGCCCTGCATCCCAGTCATTCCAAATGAGTTGTCAGCAAAGCCTTGCGGCATCTGTCCAAACTGTCCTACGACAGGACCAGCAGGCTGCGGCATGAACTGACCATTCATACCAGGTTGCTGAGACACCATTTGTCCCATTACCATCTGGTTGTTCTTCTGGCCACGCCGCTTGGGCTTTCGTGCATTCGCTTGGGGAATCAGTTGTGCGCCTGCGGCAGCAGTACCATGCCAATTTTGGAAGGCGGGATTCATTGGATCGACCATGCCGCCATTGAGCTGCTGCTCTTGGAAGCCTACGTCTCCCATGAGTGGCATCTGCATCTGCATCTGCATTTGCATCTGGCGCTGGGCCTGCGCGGCCTTCTTGCGTGCATTCTTTGACATAGGTACCTGGCCAAGTGCAACTTGCTGATTACTGAGGGTTGGATCGATGAATGGCATACTGGCATTGCTGTTCTGCATGACCATTCCTGTGCTATCCATGAAGGTAACTTGCTTATTTTTGCGTTTCTGACGTGGTGTGGTCATTGCCATTCCCATGTCCATACCTTGCTGAGGTCCCATCATGAGCTGCTGCTGATCAAATGGCAGCTCCTGCGGTTGCTGCATAAACTGCATTTGATCAGGCATGAACTGCTGATTCTGCATCATCATTTGCTGTTGTTGTTGCTGCTGCTGCATCATTTGACGCTCAAGCTTGCGCTGCCGCTGCAACTGTTTCTTTGACAGGGTTGGCTGTACGCCTGCCATCTGCATTTGCATTTGCATATCCATTGCCAGCTGATCCTGAGGAAAGCCATCCATTGCTCCGGGTACGACTGGAGCCGTGGCTATATCACCCATCTGGTTCTGCTGCATCTTTTTGAGCTTACGCATCTGCGACTTGGTCATGTAGGCCCCATTAGGTGCTTGTTTCATCTCCGTCTGTTGGAAAGGCATGACACCAAATTGTTGTCCTGCCTGTCCGTCCATATTCATCATGACGCCGCCGTCCATTGGTGTATCCATTTGCATTTGGGCCGCTCGCTTCATCTGCTGCTTCTGACGCTTGGAAAGCTTAGGCTGCATTTGCTGGGGCTGGCCTGGATACATCTGCATCTGTTGGACATCCTGCTGTGGTTGTATCTGCTGCATCTGCTGCAAATCCTGTGGCTGGACTCCCTGCATCTGGAGTTGTTGCTGCTGTCGTAGCAGCTTTCGTTGTTGTTGTTGCTCTTGTCTCTGCAGCTTCTGTTGCTGCTTCTTGGTTTCTCGTGCGTGCTTGGCTGGCACCTGTTGTTGTTGTTGTTGTTGCTGGGGTAGTTGACCCTGTTCTTGTTGCTGCTGGTGTGACTGTGGCTGTGACTGTTGATGCTGTTGTCGCTGTTGAGCCTTGTGCTGTTGCTGCTTCCTTTTACCCTGTCCTGGCTGTTGAGACCCTAGCCCCGCATCTTGTGCCGCGATATGTTGGGTTTGAGTGCGCTGCAGACGCAGCTGCCCACCATCCTGACGCCGCTGCTTTTGTTGCTGTTGTTGTTGTTGTTGCTGCTGCTGCTGTGTTCCTAGCTGCTTTTGCTTCTTTGCACCACGTTGCTTAGTTGCACCGCCCGCGGCTGCACCTGTAGGTTGGCTGGCATTGCCAGTTGCATCGAATGCGGAGACTGATGCGAAAGGGGACTGGCCTGACTCGGAATTCGTCCCCGCCTGTTCGGCCACCTGTTGCCGATATGCTTTCGCCTTCTGAACACGGTCTGCGAGGGGCTCATCAGTGCTAGCGTCGCTACCGGCCGTCTCGCTGTGATCAAACTTGCACGTGTCCTTCCTACGACATAGAGCACCATATCGGCATGGCTTCTTCGTCGGCTCTCGCGACCCTTCCTCACCGGCGGCTTCACGTTGTTGCTGTTGGGATTGGAGCTGCATCTGCAAGGCCTCTGCATTGGATCCGTCTGGATGATAATAACGGCACGAGCTTCCTCTCGCACAGTTTGGCCAGTAAGTACACATCGGAACACGAGAAGGCTCACCAGCTGATCCAGCAGAGGCAGTGCCTCCTTGTGCAGTGTCTTCGACCACGAACTCTTGTGAGGGTGCTAACGAATTCGCGCCTGCGTTCGCATTGAGGGTTGCCATGATAAAGCGCTTGGCAGCAGTCTTATCAATACGCAGCCGCCGTGGTGCTGTTGGGTCCTGCGTCGATTGTGAAGAAGCAGCAGCTGCCGCACCGCCAGCTCTGGTCTCATCTGTACCGTGTCCGCCCACTCCACCGGTGGGAGTCTGGTCTGCACCTTCGTAGAGATGAGATGAACTACGCATCGAAGCACCTCGACCGCGCGGTCTGACCGCTCCAGGCTGTGCTACCGCGGTTGCTTGCGCACCTCCTTGTTGATCTGATGTACCTCTACCTGCATTTTCATCCTGCGAACCGGTTGTAAAGAAGGCGGACTCTTGAGCGAAAATCGAGCTACGCTGTGCAACGGAAGAGTCGGATTTCACTTTGGGTCCAGAGCCTCCTGCAGCCGAAGCTGCTTTGGCTGCCGCGGCCGCTTGCAGCTTTGCCTTAGCCTCGGCTTGGGCTCGCTCTGCAGCTTCCCTCTTAGCCCTTTCGGCAGCCTCTCGTTTGGCCCGCTCGGCGGCTTCAAGCTCGGCTTTAGCCTTGGCCTCAGCCTCCGCTGCGGCCCGTGCGGCCTGGAGCATTTGTGTGTTAAGCTGTGTAAAGAGCCATTTCACGAAATCTGCGGTGACCGCTTCGTTGTCCTGTTGTAAAAAGTCCTTAAGGCTGGTTGCGATCGCTCCTTCTGGAGCACCAGAATAGATAGCCAGGGTCAAGTACTCGATTAGCGCATCCAGCACATCACCAGCCTTCGACCACGGTGCTATACGCTGCTGGATAGCTGCTCGCCACTGCGTATGGAGAGGGGGAAGGGTGTCAGGCGAAAGGAGTGAGTCTGAGGGGAGTAGAAAAAGGGCTAGGAGTTGAAGCATCTAGAGTACCAGCAACAGATTGATCGAATTAAAACGTACTGTATCCTTGGAAGACTCCCAGAACTTGTACAGTTTAGATGGTTTGATTGAGGGGTACAGTGCATTGAGCATCTGAGGAAATGTACCAATAAGCGGTTGAAGATGATTCCATCCACCTTGCTTTGTCCGGCCGAGGCTGGCCAATGCCGCTTTGCCGCGTTTGTTTGAAACACGAATATTTCGTTTGCATCAAGTGATTCCCGCAGACAGATTAGCCGGTTCAGTAGATGTTCAGTATACGCACGCGAAAAACCCCCATCAAAGTCGAGGTCGTTGACGCTACCAAGGTAAGTAACAAAGAAAAGGACCACTAGCACAGGAATTTGAGAATCGCACTATATGCGTTGTTTGACAGGGTCGCACGGACTCCGCTTGAGGAGTCAAGGTCTCCATCGTCTTTACACTCCAGAGCGACTCCGATGGCCGAGTGTGCGCCAGGGAGGAGCTAACCCGGTTGCGCACGAAGAGGGGTGACAAGCCTCGATTCATGCGCACATTGCACCTTAACAGTATTGCCTCTGTTGTTTTGGTGTCCAGACACCCGGGGAGATTCAGTCCAGTCACTGACTGGTCGTGCTATAATCATATGGCAAATTCTCAATGCCCACTTGCTTCGTATTTCAAGTCGTGCCACTTAGCCAACACAAAACTCACATCGTCTCGCTGGTCCTATTTGTCTGATTCTCCGACGCTCTACAGGCTTTGGCGGAACATGATTCTATCACACAGTCTTTTGTCGAGTCTCAACGTGCCAAGCGGATACAGCGCGAGACTGCTGCAGCCGCCGCCCGAGAAGAAAAGACGAACTCCGAAGTTGAAAAGCTTCGCAAGAAGTTAGAAGAGGCCACCAAATCCATCAAAAAGGCTGCATCAGGAGACCGCAAAGCTCTTGAACAGTTGGCTCGAAGTGTCACGGAAACCTCACGTAAGCTAAGCGGTCGCAAAGAGCGACGTAAGCTGAAGATGGAGAAGTTCGTTGAGCTCGGTGGGACGAAACCCGTTGAGAAGGCTCCCCTTCCACAGTGGCTTCGTCGTGTTGACGAACAGAGAGCCAAAGAGGAGCGTGAGTACCAGGCAGCTAAAGAGGCTGGTATTGCAGACGCCAAGTCTCCATCCCGCCGTCGAAAGGAGGCCAAAATGCGCGAAAAGAACATTCGACACAAGCTTAATCCATTCGGTCTGCGAGTTCAGTCCGTGGGTTACAAGGCTAAAGATGGCTCCATTCGAATCCGGCGGAAGGATATCGAAAAGGTTGAGCGCGAGTCGCGTACAGGAAGGTAGGCACTGGATGAATCGTTTATTGGCTATATGCATGCAACTTGTATATATCTCACTTACTCCCTCACTTGAGGAGCTGTACAATAGAATCGAACGAAATCTGATCAATCGTTATCGTGTTTATCTTGTTTATTTTTCGCATGGTTATAATGGATACGGATATATCCTGGACAGTGTGTTGGTCGTTGGGGCTAGCGCACTTGCAAGCCCTCGACCTGACGTGGTATCATTTGTTTGCAACATCTTGACCAATCAGCGATCGTGAGTGGCTGTGCGATGAAACGTGTTCATACCACTGCTGATACAATAAAGGACAGTCTTCCGTCCTCACCAACAAGATGTCGCATACAAGGTGATATAGAGGTGTAGGATTGTAGCTCTGTCAAACATGCTTCCGAAGCTACACGAATAGATGCTGATAAGGGGTGATAATGTTGTGAAACTAACCCACTATAAGAACATAATGTGGGTGTGTTGTGTGGGTGGTACGTTGACCACATTGTTTCGTGATTTAAGCCATCAGATAGAAGGAATAACTCATCTGATAGGTCAGCACTAGGTATCGGAGTTTGGGAACATGATGCAGGAGGTACATTACCACCTGGAGGAAGTGGTCATGGCATTCAGGGCAATCACACCCAGCCGCAATGAATCAATATCACCCATTGGCTGGGTTGTCCACTCACGCAGTTCCGCTCTGTTCACAACGGGCTTGACGTTACGGACAGGCTCCAGATCCCGACAAGTGACCAGAAGCAGACTGACATGCTCTTGCCTTCTTCCATGTGAGTGGTATGTGCGTCTGATAGCATGGCTAGCCTGCTAATAGCTAGAGCACGATACACGCTGCCTTCCAGGCAGTTATAACCTGGCAACCGCGCTCGCGTACAATATTCTTCTTCTCCTTCCCGTTCCCGCCCACTCTAGTGAGCCCATAGATTTGCACGGCTACTGCATGTCTTACCGAGTTGCCGCTGCGGTAGACTCCTCATCGTCGCTAATATCATCGTCATCAACCTTAGAATTAACCTTGCCTTGTGACTCGCCCTCCGCGACTCCGCCCTGACGCTGAGCCTGCTTTCGGTCGTAGTCGGCGAAGGCTGCCTTGACGGCGTCTTCGGCGAGCATGGAGCAGTGCAGCTTGACGGGGGGCAGCGACAAATAGCTAGCAATATCTGTGTTCTTCAGTTTCTTCGCTTCCTCAACCGTCTTGCCCTTGAGCCACTCTGCAGCGTAGGAAGACGACGCAATGGCCGAACCGCAGCCGAAGGTTCTGAATTTGACGTCCTCGATGACACCGTCCTTGATCTTGACCTGAAGCTTCATCACATCACCGCATCTGGGAGCACCGACAATAGCTATAGAGCGTGATTAATGGGGGAAAACTGAGGATGAGCCTACGAATTCTACCAGAATAGGAGACACTGATTTCTCTGGCGGCAGTCTGGAGGGGCCAGAAGAGCACAATTTTGGAGGCATTTACGGGGAGTTGCGGGGATCAAATGGTCGAAAATGCGATCTACATACCTGAGCCGACCGAAGGGTCTTTCGCGTCGAGGGAGCCCACGTTGCGAGGGTTCTCAAAGTGGTCCACAACGTTTGAGTGGTAGAGTGCTCGTCCCATGAGAGCATTTTTGGATGCATTTTGCGCCGAAGTGTTGCGCAGCGCTCGCATAAAAACTGTTGAAATTGATTTGAACATTGTATCAATGTGCAATTATCTCCAAATTTTCGCGGTTACTTGATGCCAATACTGGAATTTAACCTCTTTCGGAGTTCCAAAGCAAGCCTCAACTAGGTCCTGATTTTCGCTCGGTTCCAGCGCTTCTTCGCGGGAACAGCTTTCTTCAAGCGGGGGAAACTTCACAATGTGCGGATGTATGGCCGTTGGGCATTCACTCCAGTGCACGTGCCCTTCGCGTGCCTCACTACCACCCCAAAGTGCTCTCAGATTGCCTGGCGATGAACGTTCCATGCTGGCCTTGCACGAGGTAGGAGCTACTTCGCGTCGGGGACTTACAGTTGCTTTAAGTGCTGTGCTGTAGACTCGTAACTGCCTCACGAGCTTGGAAGCTACTGCCGCAGTTCCCACCGGCATCGGTAACCAGCGTGCTGCCCAGGTGTCAGATCGTTTCCAGTGCACACAGAAGGGTAGTCGAAAAACCACATGCTAAGGCTAGTTCATAGCCATCCACGATCGCTGTTCCAGTAAATAGGCCGCGCACGCTCACAGATATGATGAGAACCAGCCCGTGAGAGGTCAACAGTGCACTTCGAAATTTACTCATTTCCACCAAATCTGTATAAGCACTCGGGGCGCACAACACCACAGGGAAGTGCGTGAGGCCTCTGTATACGCGTTTTCCAAACTTATCTACCGAAGCTCCAGTGAGGGAACTCGCCAGAATTACACGGAGTCGATCACCCTCGAGTTCCTCACCAAGAGGCACCACGTAAGAGTATCTTGGAGATGCTCCTGTTCCAAGTAGGACAATGCGGCAATCAAGTTGGACTCGAGTTCTGGTCCCAACTTCTTAAGTTCCCATCGAAACCTGACCCCATTTTCTCGGAACTGAGTGGGGTTGGAGTCAACGCTGGGGATTGGCACTTGGTTCGACAAGCCTATCCTCAGCATGACGCGTGGCACGCTGTACGCAGGCAGTTTTTCCACGATGATGGCTCGGCCCGCGGTATTGTCGTAGACAGTGAGCCAAAAGTTATTGACTTTGTCGCGCAAACAGTCAGCAAACTGGCGCAGGCTACTGGTGCTCGGACTTCAGGATCGTGTGGAATCTTTCGCGAGAATAGCCTGATTTCAGAACACTGCGGGAGGGGCAACAACTGGGCGCTTGGCTACTACGGTGGCCGAGTCTCTCGCATGACATCACATCACGGTGCTGAATCTTCACGTGAGCCAAATGGTGAAGCCGTCGATAAACTTGAATACGACGCAGAGGAGGTCCATGATCCATCTGCTCGCAGACCCAAATCGGCGAGCCGGCCATCGACGCGACGCTGGGTGCGGGGGCGTCCCATAGATGGAATCTACTCGGACATCCAGAGGGATGAGCGAGGCGTAGCAGTTAAAGATCAGGTTCCTGAAGGACTCAACCATCCAACTACGAGTACGGCTTTTAGGCCCGCTTTCATTGCCTCTGACGGACAAGCGCACTTGGGTCTCTTCTCTGAGGGAGAAGACGCGCGTTCACTGTCGAGTCGATCATTGGAGGCGTTTCGGAGTCATCTCGAAAAGATGGACTACGTATCTGCGGTTTGCTTTGCGCACGCGCTTTCGGGCGGGACAGGCTCTGGCCTGGGGTCAAGGCTCACTGAGGACGTGCGGGACATGATAGGAGCCAAGCCCACGATGCTGCACATCGCGATCGCGCCCTTTAGGTCGGGCGAGATAGCCCTTCAACACTATAACTGTGCGCTGACCCTGGCAACACTGCAGAACTGTTCTGATGCTATTTGGCTCGCCAGTAATGACGATATCTTTGCCGCACTGTCGCTGGGGCAGGTTGTGAACCAGAACAGTACGCAATCAAGCTCAAGTAGCCTTTTGTCTAGTTTCGCAGCCGCGAATCGCTATACTGTGAGTTCTTTTCTCGACTTCCTCACACCAACCCAATTCAACATGGGGACCGACTCATCGATCGCGAACACCTGGGGGGATCCCGCGCTGCAGCTCTATGACACCCTAGCTTCAGTTTGCCCAATTTCTGGGACCAAGCTGTTTGAACTTTGGAACTCCTCTAGTCTTGTTTATAATTCACCCACACCTGTGATTCCACAGGTCAGCCTCGCTACAGCCTCTGCTGCAGGAGTAGCATCGGCTGGAGCAGCCAACGCTTCCCCAGTTCTGTTTAATGGGAGTTGGACGCATCATCTGACTATGTTGACGCGATGCGTCCCAAAGGGTTCCCCGTGGCATGCAACGGAGAGAGCTGCCACAGGTGATTATGCGCTCTTGTCCAACCTGGTGGCGGAGGCAAAGCGAGATGCGACCGGTCGTGTTCTTGACTCGGTGCGATCAGAAGTATCCTTCCCAAGCGATAAATCAGCTCACGACCTCTCATGCCAGGATGTTGTCAAGAACTTGAGCATCGCAGAGCAAGCATGCAGTGATTCAGCCGTGTTGCAGAAGACATTGGCCGCGCAAGCAGTATTCCATGGTTGCCGGTTTGGCTCGGTGAGTAGCGGTTCAGCCACGCGGGCAACCGCGTATGCACCTGAAGGTCGTGCGTTGCCCAAAGCGCTGGCTTTTCACCTTATGGAACCTGCTGAGAGTAACGAACTTGAAAGGTCCTATGCGTCGCTCAAGCGGTTATTCCCAACCCCAACATGGCTGTCCAATTCACATAATGCCTCTGACCCACTGGGGCGTTTTTCGGGTTTGAGAGCCGCTCTTAGTCCAGCGTCTTCACTTTCTGCTTATGTTGCTGTTACGGGCCCTGCGGTTCTCGCCGCTATCCAACAACACCAGGAATCAGCTGCCACCGCCATGTCAGGTCGAGCGCTAGTCACGGCTCAATCAACCGCGTCTGGTGTTATTCGAAGACGTCTGGCAGGTTCGGCACTTGACGCCAGCGCATCGTCAGTTGAATCGCTTGGAAGAACAGTAAGTCTCGCGATTAACCGTGGTCGAGTGGCACAATCTCTAGTGCAATGCGTCAGGCGGTGTACAGAGATGCTGTCCGCACGAGCATATCTTCATTGGTTCGAACGATGTGGATGCACCGAAAGCGATATCGCTGAGGCTGCTGAGACAGTTTATCAAATCATTGACAACTATCGATGCATGCTAAAATAATATACCTGAATGTACATAGTCTTGGTGTAACATGAACAACCACGTAGATTTATTTTCAGAAAGATGCATGGCCACTTTAGGTCTGTTTCATGCACATACCAGTAACATATACCGAATCTGCACACTTCTGCTTGAAATCAGCGTAGATACGTTTCCATTCAACAACTACGGCTTGAAGAAGCTCCTCACGACAGGTGAAGGTGCGCCCCTGCTGCTCGAACTGATGCAGGATTTCAAAAACTGCTGGTCCACCGCCTTTGCGAAGCATCCTAGTCACAAATGCACGGTCTACATCCGCTCCTAGTAGTGCATTTGGTGCTGTGATGGAGACAACAGCAGGGATGAGCTGGGTAAACGAGTTGTATACATACCCATGCTTTGCTAAAGTTTCCAACGCTTGAATGACATCATCGACGCTCGCGTTATGCGCAAATAGAGTTGCGATCGAGGTGCTAGAAACATAAAGAGATTTGGGTGGAGCTTCGAATGTCGGGAATTGCAGTAGCTGGTTCGCTTGGTCTGCGTCGTCTCGTGGCACGTTCGCGATAAGCTCGGTCATCATACTCACTGGAGGACGTCCACTGACCTCCGAATCTTGCCCGAATATCGAGTCGATAGGTGGACGACAACCACCACGCTTACGAACCTTCTGCTTATTCTGTGTTGCATAGCGAGTTGGGTTGATAAGATCCAATCGCGCAATCGCACATACCACCCGTTCTTTGTCATCAAGCGTAATATCATCGGCCCAATTTCGAAGCCGAGTCACTGATGGCAGGTTGTTGCGCACGCGGTAGAAGGGCAGACAGCTCTGCAAAGTGCCTGCGGCAGTGCCATCCAAACTTGGACCTGGCTCAGGTCGCATATCCGGGTGAGCCCACATCAACGCCGGCCATGCCTCGCGGACACCAACCAACTGCGCAATGGGAGGATAGCTGAATGTTGCCTGATTCTGGAGAAGCTCAGACAACACACGCAAATCGGAGAGAAGGTTCGGGGGCAATCGCACTGGACAGAATCTCGAATTGGCTTTGAGTAGATGTGCGACCTCGCGGTGCAAGAATGTGCGGAAGTGCTGTTGTTCATGAAGCAACTGCCTGTAGTTTGTGGTGAGTAAGCCGTAGACCTTCTCGGGCAAGGGCATGGAAATCGGTCCGACAAAGAATCGAGAGCATCCTGGGAGACCAGAGGGCAGTGAAGGACCCGGCAGAGGGGGATTGGCAACTGCAGGTACAATCGATGACATCTGGGCCTGGACCTGAGCGTTCGAGAATCTGGCATTGATGGCGTTATCCTCTTCGACTCCGAGTGCCGCCCCGAAGTGCTGATGGTTGAGCAGAAACTCATGCTTGTGCTGCTGCATACTTTGCTTCAGCCAATACCCAGTATCACCAGCTGCAGCGACCCGTGTTTGGGCAAGCTGAGTGATGATATCAGCGGAACGTTTTCGACTCTGCGCCAGCTCCTGTTGCCACATTTCGATGTTATTTGCGTGTTGCAAAGCCAGCTCATAGGCACGCTGGATCACCGTCCACCGAAGTCCTGACTCACTCCTTTGGTCGGGTACATTCGCGAGCGACGTGATAGCCGAGGATTCGCTGCCCCACTCAAGCTCTTGAGAGCTCGCTAGAAAGACACGCTCAACGAAGCCAAGGGGCTGCGGGGAGCAGAGCACGGTCGTTGATACTGCTACCATGAGGAGCTCTAAGAAGCTATGACATGTTAGACTCATATACGCAGCAGCCGCGAGCCATAGCATAGCTTGGTTAAATCCACCGCAAAGGAGAACTAGGAGGGCGAGTTCTCGATCTGAAACGAGATGCTGATCCCACGTAGCGCGTGGCTGCTTCGATGGTTCATTTGTTGACCCAGCTGCAGAATGAATCATAATCCTTTCCCTTCCGTCTGACTTGGTAGACTGCACACGATGAACAGAGATGCGCTTATGGGTAATTCGATGTCGATTTGCTCCATTCAAGCCGTCGTTCGCTCCTGATGTGGAAGTTGTGGGCTGACCCGCATCTAGTTCATGTACCTTAGTGATCTCAAACTCTGCTATTGCATCCGACGTCTCCGACACTGCAGCATACTTATAATCACGCGCTCCTTGATAGCTCGCAGTGCTAGCGACTTTGGTATAGCGCTGCGAGGTAATGACCCAGCCAACTGGCTCTGCCTCTCGTTGGTCATACTCGTACGCATGACCAGTTGCGAGTAGGCATTGGAGAATCTCTCCTCGATTTGGCAGAAGTGCAAATTGGGATGCCTCAACAGGGGTAAATCCGAACAGCTCGCGACACACCCATTCAACCCAACCGGGGTTGTGGTTTGCAACAAATTCAAACGCCCGTTCTTTCAGAGCACCATTTCCTACGTTGTCGTCAGCGCTCTCGGTCAGACGACTCAGCCCGTCGAAGGCTTTTCTAACCATCTGCAGATCTTCCGAGGACAGGATACTCTCGACATCATACAAGTCCAACTCGAGACCACAGTGATCCTGCTTACGCAAGGACTCTTGCGCGACTCGAAGATTTGCCAAGATCGTATCTCGTAACTCGGTTACACTCTCCGCAACGATCGCCTGTCGTTCCATTGGAGTCGACACGATAGTTGAGTCTTGCTCAGGCTGATCAGCGGCCTTGACCTCCCTATCACCCGGATTCTTGGAAAGCTCGCTGACTCCGGAGACAGAGGCGAAACTTTCGTTCAACACAGTGTGCTGGCTTCCATCGGATTCGAAAAATCGCGACAAACTCTCCATAGATAGACTGCTTTCGGAATCAGAGGCGGGGCGACCGCGGTGGGGACTCGGACTCGGTCGCGTAGGCAATGACATTTGAATCCGGGGAGAAGGGACAATATTCATATCGTGATAATACAGTGCTATTTCCTTATGAAGCTGTTCGCAGGCAAAGCGGACTTTCTCGAGTGCACCTGCAGCTTGGCGAATGCAAACAAGCTGACGTAACTTCATATGGTGGAGATGCTGGGCTTCGTTTGACATGCGAAGATGGTAGACACCATCCACAAGGGCCTGAAGGGTCTCGAATGCACGTTTTTGTGCAAGTGCAGCATTTTGCGCAAAGCCAGGTCCATCACCACTTGAGTTCACCGCCGACGCCAGTTTATCAAGAATCAACGACAGCGGTTTCGCACCTCCGGCTGCAGTCAGAAGCCTTTGCCCCCAATATTCAAGCTTTCGCGCGATTGTAATTGATGCGAGAGGACTCTGTCGGATTAACGTAAACAACCCCTCTGGAACGGATGACTTGCTGCATTCAGATTTACTTCCGAGTACGGATGGAATCACAGCGACGAGCGGGTTCGTGGGACACAAACCGAGCAGATATACCTTCTCCAGTGCTGCGCGCACGTCATGCGGAGGGAACCAAAGTGCTCTGAGGCGGGTCATGGAGGCCAGAGTCCATGCAGCTGTGAGTGGTACAGCCTCCAGGGTGCTTGCAGGGTCTTCAGCTGCTGCTGGCAGCACGTGCGATTCGGAAGAGCTGACGTCAAGGCCTGGCCGTGCACAAACTACTCGGGCAAGAACCTTTGCGCGTGCGTCAAAATCCTCATCCGAATCCCAAGCCGGATTGAACCAATGATCTGAGCTGGGGTTCTGATGAGGCATCTCCGTCCGTTGTCGAGCCCCTGTCTGGGGACCTCCTAAGCGGTGACCTTGCGCGTGCCGACGGGTGGCGCGATTGCGACTGCGCAGTTCGTATGTTTCTTTCCTGCGTTGGTCGGGATCAGAGTCGTCCGAAGTGGAGATGTCAGGAAGTACTGGCTTTCGGTGAGGCTGAGATTCATAGTGAAGCGCTGGCGACAGTGTTTTCCCCGCTGCGTCGTGGCCAATACGAGCCTCGTCTCCCGCTGGACTCAGGGTGCTATTATTCACAGCTCCGAGCGAGCTCAAGAAGGAATCGATCTCTTTAAGAGCCCCACTTTGGAACCGGCTTAAGTAGAATCGGAGACTAGCGGCGTGCCTCGATGGCAGCATCTGCAGCGGTAGCCAGCGAAGGAACGCAAAGTGTACCCCCAGAACGGATCGTCTAGCGACGTGCGCAAGCGTATCGTTGATTCGCTCTATCTCAGTCTCTAAGCGCTTTGCGAACGTACCGATCTCTGTTCCAATCTCGGCGTAGATGTTATCTTGATCATCGACCATCCGTTGAACTTGGATTGCTAGTGCGATATCTGAGGCTTCTAAGGGGTACTCAACGGTGATCAGCGGGTTTACAAATGGTGTCAGGCGAGAACCCTTTGCCGATTCTTTGGCACTCGATCGTAAGCGCGTGCTAGATGGCGACGAACCCGGCGGAAGCGCCCACAGGGAGCAAAGAGGATGACGCAAGAGCGCGAGTATGGTGTTTCGTAGCTGGGGATATTTGGAAAGCCGACCTTCCAGCATGGTTCTGAGACCGCTGGGTGAGCTTGCGACTAGCTCTTTGACTTGCGGCGACGTGAGTGCGGTTGCTCCATAGTTATTTGGATTGTTGACGAAGCTATCAATAAGCGCAACAAATTCGCGCAAATGCTGAATCAGCACGTGGACTACATCTACGGCCGGAACACCTAAGCTTAGAATCATTGTTCTGACTACCTGCACCGGCCAGAAGAGAGTTCTACCCTGCGTAAGTCCTGGGAGCAGACGCAACAAGCCAGCTGCACGTCGTGCAGCCGCAGTGACCCTTCCGGGTGGGTGAAGAGCCTCTAGCGGCAGTGTAGCGCCAATAGCTATTTGCTCACACTTCCATACAATTGTGAAGGGTAGCGGAGCTAGCCGCGCAACTGCTTCGCTGCTGAGTAGTTCGGCCATTTGTGTCGGGTTATGCCGTCTAGCCATCTCACTCTGCTGTGTCGAACCAGAGTATTTCGAGGCACTAATCAATTCCTGCTTGGTCTGGAGCAGCTGCATTTCCCTAGCTATTGCAAGCTCTCGGTCCACAAAGAATATGTAAGGTAGGTTCTGCGATGTGGCGGTTGCAAGTGCAAGTAGTGCGCCGCGGAAGAGTAGCGTACCTAAATCGTGATTTCGCTGGACACCATCAACGGGGATATTATAATGTTCTAGCTTACCTCGAGACACGCCGACAGCTGTGCCTTTCGGCTCGAGGAATTGACGAGCAGTCGACGGGTTCTTTGGGCCTCCGGCCGTAAACCGATTACGTATGCTGCGGAGCTCGTCGGAGCTAGGCACGCCTGCACGGGCAAGAGTCATCTCGGCCTCCAGCTCAAGGTCAGATTCCAGGTCGACTAGATTTAGCACTCTGAACTGTTTGCGCATCATACCGACAACCGAGTAACTTGATGGGAGCATGCCTGCGGCGGCGATACGCTCAGCACTGGGATTTCCACCAGCTTGAGATGACGCCTGAGATGAGTCCTCATCGTTGCCATGACTCTCCAGCTCTGAGGTAGGCTTCGCTAAATCATCTTGCAATCCTTCATTTTGGCCTTCATCCTCAAAATCTTCGTCTGCAAGCTCATCGTGATCGAGGTCATTATCAAACATATGCATAGAGTTCACAAAGCTCAATGCCAGGAGAGCTTCTGTTCCGGTTGATGTGGCAAACCTTTCCCGTTCGATGGCGTCTTCTATCTGTTGACCTGTGATGGTAAGCTGAAATGTACTGGAGTACAAATCAGCATCCAAACTAGTCTCTGACCACTGTGTAATTGTCCCTCCTTGTGTAAGCGCAGCGGCGCTCGAGCGACGAGGCAGGGCTTGCTCAAGAACGTTAGGTACGCTTTCCGATTTCTCTACGCCCAAAAGGACAGCACGTCTCAAGGCCGGTCCAGCGGCACAGTAGTGCGTCTGGGGAACAGGTACTTCGAAAACATCCTGGCCTCCAACACGTGGGCGTGCAAGAAGGCGCATCAAGCGGTGCATTCGCGATGCTCGTGGCTTCAAGATTTTGCGGATATCACTCCGGGACATGACCTCACCCTCAGTCCATTGGCTTTCACGAAAATCTTGGATCGCTCTACTCTCTACAAACGCACTTTCCGAAGCCTGTTGAGAAAGGAGTGATCGGTAGTTTTCGCGGAATGACCTAGCCACCACTATTGTCTGGAAGAATCGGTGAGGATTCGCTAGTATCCAGGCGATGGGATCCAAGAAGAATAATCTGTCCGATCCAACTCCAACATCGCCCTCTTCGGCACGTTCAGAGGCTTCAAATCCTAACGAGTGCCTCGAAGCTCTCGAACGTCTCATTGATGTTAGAACCGTTTGACGAAGGACCTGGTGCAAGATCGTAAATATGTCGTATCCGGGACTGATGGCGGTTGTCAAGGTTGTGGATGCTGCTGTAACGCCATGGGCTTGAGGCTTAACGGAGTCATACTCAAGCACCTGAGACATTGGGACATCGATCGCGTTTTGCGGGGGTACTTGTGCATTCTGTGCAATCCTTCGGATGCGTTGAGCGAGGATGAGCCGAACAAACTCTGCAAATCTAGTCACTGAGGCCCATTCGGCACTCATAAGGTCTTGAGGCACCGTGGCATCCAGGGTACGAGGGATTACTGCGGTTGGGTGCTCACTATGCCTACCCTCCTTACAAAGGCCAACCTCTCGTGACACTGGTACCTGAGTTACTGCGTCAACGGTGCATACATCGAGGACTTCACTTGCGCTGACTGACGAGAAATGGCCTAAGTCAAACAACCAGAGTTGCTTTCTAGCCTCTTCTGCGCTTGAGGCTTGTGCAAGGATCTTCAGTCGGGAATGGATTTCTGTCTGATCTTCGTATAACTCCCGTGACAAAGTTGTGATATCAGGATTGTTGCTTCCGCACAGTCTCACGAGCGTACTCCATGTGGAATCCAGAGGTGGCGGGAGCACTTGCAAAAGATCATCAACAGACGAAATGAGGGGCTTCAACGATGCCTGAAGCAATGGTAATGCCAATACTGCAGCTGTCTCGTCTGAGGCGACAAAGCGCAGCGGTGGAATATCGCTTTTGAGATCTAACAGCTCATAGCTTTCGTTGCAGGGAGATACTTCAGACTCAGAGGTTGACTTGCCTCTACCATGAGCCAGCTCACCGAGAACTGGATAGTAAGCTAACATGTGACCAAGCATGAAGTGTAGAGCAACAAGTTCGGCGATCACGTTATGCGCCAGCAGAATGGGCGATAAAACCACGGGGATACGATCCAATACGCGTATCGCATCAACTGCATCCCAGCTCTGAGCAACACGACGATTGTTAGCCTCAAGTTTGGAGATAGGATCAAGGGCTGAACTGGTGCAGTGCGCTGCATTGAATATCATTCGGATCGTCTCCTCTTCATTCTGAGTACAGTCGCCGATTTCGATGATTTGTGAAAGTCTGAACGGCTGGTGTGCAGATGGAGGAATGGAATGGGTTGGTGAAAGTGTAGACATAGTGCATCGATAAGCGAGTTTTACCACATCCATTAATGAAGTGCGATCGAAGCGGCCCATCGCAAACCTCTGGGAGAACAGTCTTGCCCACATCATGGCTGACAGAAGTCCTCTACGGACCTCGTGCAACGCCTCACTTTGTAGTGCTTTCGACAAATTCTGGAGCTGCCGTTTCTCCGACCGTGCAGACAAGACACCCAGTGCTTGCGTTAAAGAATAGGGTACAGGCTTAGGAAGTTGGCCAAGTGAATACTTCGCTGTAACGGAAACTAACAAACATGCCAAGCTCGCACAAAGCGTCAGCGCAAGAATCCTGCCTCGCATGCCATGCAAACGAGACTGACACAGCTTTCCACTCTCGTGCAATGATGGATGAGCTCTCGTACTAGAGAGTAACAAATCCGATACCACTTGGTGAGCCGTGCCCCACACGGCTTGAATTGCTAGACGGAGGTTTTGACCACCTTCTCGACTAGAGATCGTCGGAGACCCGGCAGATGGCGCTAAAGTTTGAGCTAGTTCAAGCAAGCTCAACAGTTTTGAGTCACTTCTCAATACAGTTGCATCGCCGACCTCACGGAGAACTTCGTCGAACTCTGCTCCAATCTCTGTGCGCTCGAGGGTTGAGGGTGATCCAGCTGCATCGGTTTCGCATGAGCTATGCGCGGCGCCTGCATCTTCCCAGAAATCTTCGACCTTGGGAGAGAGCCCTGGGACCCGATCGAATATGGCAGCGAGGCCGGTGCTAGTAGTCGCCTTAGTCTTCAACTGGGTCATTAAAGTCTCGACTATACTGTCCAAAATGGCTTTACAACTAAGCCAAGAATCGTGCGTCTGGAAGTGGAGGGCCTGCTCATAGGCGTTGACAAGGAATTGTGATGGAAGTTGAGGGTCAGCATACATTGCGGCGCGTGATGTTGCTGCCGAATTCTCATTTCCTCGGTCCTTGCGACTCCAGCTCACTCCTAGACGTCTTTCTATCTCCGCCAAAGTGGACAAAGTTGCTTCATTAGGGACAGCAGAGAGCAGGTACTTGATCATCAGCAGTGGCCAGTCCAAAATTGTTTGTTGCAGGTTTGTACTGTGCTTACGAGTGGTTTCAGCTCGCACATACAACGTCATGGCATAGTTTCCAGCACACGTGAAACCAGTTACGATCGACTTGAGGATCTTAGAGATCCGGTTGGGTACTTGGCTTGTAGATGCCTGTGATTTCGCACTTGGATTCGGTGATGCTCGAGGTGATGCCAAAGCACGGTTATCACTCGTTACAGACGGGCTGCTTACGTTCGAACCAATGACTTCATTCGCGACACGCTCCTCAAGATTGGGAATCAAGTCTTTCAGCCGATGTGCCATGTGAACCTTCCTGTCTAATGTAACTCTGTTCCTTTCGATCTGCTTCGCAAAAAGTTGAGCTCGCTCTTTCGCCTCTTTCGCGATAAACCCAATCATATTGGCCCCTGTGGTGGCTTTCTTCATTATCTGGAGCTGCTCCTCCTGCTTACGGATCTGCAGTTGTGCATTCTGAAGGATGGTTGGGTGCAGCAATAAAGCCGATTCTAGTCTGCGAACGAGAGCTGGCAAGCCTATAATTGGGTCTGAAATCGCATTCGTAAGTGCGGCCGCACTACTAGCGACAACGAAGGACCTTTCGGCTAAGTAGCGACTCACTGCGTGATCTACAACGTGTGAACCAGGTCCCATCAGCCTTAACGCAGCAAACACATCACCCAGACAAGTAAATCTGAACGGTGTTGCATTGATCTTTGGTTGTGAAAAGGGGAGCAGACCTGAGCGTGGGATCTCACAAGGCTGAATTGTATCCAGTATAGGCTTTGACCCAGGCCTTTGCATCAGAGTCGCAGATTCCAATCCTGTCTCCTTGTTTTGGAATTCTGGAGAGGCCGGGGAATATGTGATACCTGGCATATGCTCCGATAAACAGATGTTATCTAATTCCCAGAGCAAGCGTCGGGGGTCCAAACGCGGGCGCAGGACAACGGTGGGAAGATGTCCTGTGTCCAAACGGCCCCTCGAAGGGGAGCGGATCAAATCTAGTCGTTGCGATGGTTTGCTTAAGGCGCGCTTTAACGGCTCTTTTGTGTTCTGTTGCGGATATAAAACAGGCTCGCTGGCGGTCATATTCTGCTCCGCTGTTGTGCGCAAATCGATTGTCAAACTGGCTGCATCCTCGCCGGAAACACTCACAATGGATTGTAGCGCCAGTCGAGGCTCCATATCAAGCTTAGCTCCACGATGCACAACAGACGCAATTAACTCTACTGGAACAGTCTCCGGAAGATTTAGAAGCTGGACAACTCGATCAGTAGCTGCCATTATGTAACCCGGGACACATAATGACTTGATCAGTGACGAGTCGTGGATCCTGTATAAGCCTTGCGAATTAGCGGGAATGGGAAGATCTGCCCAGAGTTTTTGGATCTGGGCCTGCAGGAACAGGCTCTTTGTCACATCATCTAACTCGTGGCAGCCGTCCGGTGGCAGGGGCCATGGCTCTATACCGTCGTCCTTGGATATGGACGACATTACCATCATGAGTATGTCACGCGGTGTCATGAACACCCCACCAACCTGATCACTGAGCAATGGAAGAAGCTCGCGAGCAGAGATCATGAGCTCATCATTCGGATCGAATGCATGGATTCCTTGAGAAGTAGCATTGACACTCTCCTTTCGATCTGTGGAAATACGCTCGTTAGGCTCTGACGGTGTTCGTCCGGCAGCGAGGCTTCGGCTTGTAGGCCTGCGCTCCTCCATCAAGAGTTCGTCACTCAGCGTTCGACTCGAGCCGGTTTGCTTCGCAGGATCGCCATGTGAAAGGAGCTTCTCGAGCACTTGGTCACTTGTAAGGGTTGAGATACCTTTGCCACTTTGTCCAAGGATGTGGTGCGCATAAGGTATCGTAGCTAAAGAGGCATCACTTCGGAACTGGCGAATCCCTTGCACGATGCGCTTGTAACTAAGGCGCTCGGGCAGAGTGAGGACGGCTGCAGTAGCACCCAAGCTTGGCATTCCTGCCAGATCAGCATCATGGCTAATGTCCCACACATTCGCAGGTGAGTCCTCAGAGATGTCTTCAACGATCGCTGACGCGGGCTGCTGGACTTGATTCTGTGGAGAGTGAGAAGAGGCTGGAGTTGTCATCATTGGCGCGTTCGGATTCCACAACGGCCCTCGAGGCTGAAACACCAGCATGGCCCGTGCAAGTTTCTGAGCCGCTTCAATACGATTTGCTGCATCTCGGACTTCATCTGCTTCAATAGTGTGATAGTCCATAGACGCTTTGCGAATTTGACTGAATGTTGCCGGCGGCATCTGATAAACAGCCGATATCCGAGTATTCATGCCAGGGACTATCGCTCGCTGATATTCCGCTGTCCCACCTTCAGCAGTAGATCCATCCGCTGTTACAACTCCCGTAACCGAGGCTATGTCAGCCTGGGTAGCATTGACTTCAAATGTTGAGGGAAGTAAGGGAAGGCACGAAGAGGAACGAGTTGCGGGGGCTAACACACTGTGGGCAGAACACAGGTAGCGCCATACAACTTCGCGCTTCAACAAGAAGTTAGTATGAAGCAGACGAATTGCGATTCCTAGTCGCAATAATCGTTCTGGGAGGTCAGTGGTCTCCGTGGCTGGGGGCCGAACGGCTGGTGCGCTCAGGACGAATGCAGCCAGCCATAGAGTCGAGTTCTTTCTGGTCCACAAATCATGCGCGCCAGGCTCGGGCTCGAAGACACCTGCCGCGTGAAGCACTCCTCGCGAGATCTGACCATCACCCACCACGGTTGATCCCAACAACTTCAAAAGCGCATCCTCTCCACGGCGGCTTTTGGATGCATTTTGTCCCCTGTCATTGCCTGGCTTGGAGCCATCGTAGGCGGTTGTTTCGGGGGAGCTCTTGGAGGGATCTGCGTTACTCTCGTGAACGAGTTGAGTCTGGCCAAGAGATGCACCGATGACTTCGATCAGCCCGTCTGAGGAGATCTCATACGCCTCCGCCGGGTAGACATGACTGATAGACACGTATTCAGGATGCGTTGCTTCAGATGAGGACGCCACCAGGTTTAGAATTTGAAGCTCTCCATAATTCAAGCCCTGAGATTGCCCAGCAGCCAACCGGGCTCTAATACAGAAGAGCAAATAGCGGATCGCAAGGTCAATGCGCAGTAAATAAAACATGGTCAAAGAACCGGCGCCGCCGATTTCATGGAGGGTTTGAACTTGGATATCGCTTACATAGATGTGGGACGAGCTGCAGTCAAAGGTCGTCCCGAAGCCTAGTATTCCGCTCCCGCTCGATGGGTGTGACTGAGGCTGATTCCAGTAAAGAGAAAGCGTAGTGAGAAGTGGACGTTGGGCACTGTTCAGCATTAAGGCGATTTCGAGGCGGTGATATCGCAATCTACTAGCCGCAGCTGCTAGACCTTCCGCGACGGCGATCTGTCCTGCGCTGGCCAAATCAGATGTACGCAGCTCAGTTGGCTCGACAGCATTCCCACTAACCACGCGATCTAATCCTTCACGTCTCACGATGAGACCTGAGTGTGCAATTACTGAGCTCGATTCGAGAAGGTCTATCACATGTGGTGAAATGATACCGGACGCTGACGGTGCATTTTCACTTAGTGGGGTCAGTATTTCTAGGTGTTGAACATCGTCGTGCATCCTCACAGGTTCTGACCCGGTTTGTGAATCCTCGACGGCTGCAGTCTCACTTTCTTCGAGGTCGACGTCTTGTTCTAGATCCTCATCCTCTTCTTGTTCATCGCAAGTGTCATCCAGCCAAGAACTCTGGGCGTACTTACTGCCAGAATCATCGTCCTCCCGTGATGTCGCTTTGAGATCTAGGAACTGATCCGCATTCATACCAATCACATCCATCGTAGGGTTCGGGACTCGAGGAGCACGACATGCAGCAGCAATGGCTTCCTCGGTGACCTGATGGTGAATGATGGGATCTTTGCGCTGTGCAGAACGAAAAGCTAGCGCTGACCGCGCTATCAACAAAGGATGGTCCACAAAGCCATTCTCTGCAAGCTCCACCACAGCCTGAGGACCGTCGGGCCCCAAGGCTGACTTGGTCGCCTCGTGAACACGATTGACGGCCGCGAGGCGCATGCCATTCATCCGCCAGCCGCTAAACGCTGTCATGTCTGCAATAAGCGTCTCGCGGTCAGCGTGATCGCGAATGAAGTCAGCACGTCGCCCTGCGACAACTGACGCAGCTAGGGATTCTAACAGATCGTGAGCGGCATGTGCTGGAGAGTCGTCCGACCTGATGGATGTAGTGTGCGAGACGCTTGCGTTCTGACCCGGAAAGAGTTTCAAAGGGATGGAGCTACCACTCGACTCCGACGAGAGAGGCCTTCGCCATCGCGAATCATCAGCGGTTGACTCCGGTGGAGCTGATACGGGGGGCTTCAACAAAGACGAGGTCGATGCATCCTGTGTTAGCGAGCCATAATACACTGATCTCTCTGGCAGAATGTTCTTTCCGAAAGAAGTTGATACCTTTTCCAGTTCGGAATTCTCGTACTCAACAAAGCCCGTCGTGCCCCGTGGTGGGAAGGAACTGGTGCTGGCAATGATTTTGACGATCTCTCGCTTGCGTCTCCGCAATGACTTCAGCCTACGCACACACTGCTTCAGTGAACGGCGTCTCAGTTCAGTCTGGTCAACGCTCGGGAAATCAAAGTGCCAAGATGTTGTAGAAGGCGATGGAGTCGCACTCGATGGCGCTTTACGATGAGGGGATTCCGAGTCCGAAATGCTATCGTTGGACTGACCTTCGACGGTAGGGTCTTGTAGCGCGCGAATCTGATGACGTACTCGCGATATTGCGTCGCATACACTTTGGAGCAGGTACAGCTGGTAAGAGAGCTCACGCTCTCGTTGCATCTTGATGGCCTCCCAAAGCCCCAGTGCCAGCGCCCGTAGTCGCCTGATGGAGGAGTCTCTTGTCAATGGCTTTGCCGCCAGTGAGGACGCGGAAGTCGCGTACGCTTCAAAGCCATGAACCCGTCTCAGCTGGACTTCACGCAATTGAGCTGCAGCAACTGCGGCCTTCGATCCGGAACCTGTATAATATCTTGTGTTCATACTCATTGCCATCATACGTTCCTTAGCGCGTGGCGCTATTGAGGTCCCTAATTCAAGTTGGAGTGGGGTTGCGACAAGGCCAGGCTCCCATGGTATAGATCCAAGCTTGCCCAATAGGGATTCGATAGGACTTTCGACAAGGCGAACATCGTTGAACCGTTGTGCGATGTGATTGCCAGATAATGCGACCTCACCACCGCCTACACTCAGCCACAACCTTGAACTCATACTCTCGTATAGTGCATGTAGCAGTACACGCCATGAGCTAGCTGGAGTAAACGATATCTCCAGCGTTGAGACCATTTGAACCTTTAGCAGTTGCTTTGGAACGGGCGGTGCCACAAGTCGCGAAAGCAAAGGTGGCAGAATCGACAGCCTCTGAGATTCATTTGTTGTCGCAATCGGTGGTTCATTGGCGATCGCCTTATCATCAGCGTACGAGGGTGAGTCACGTGCTGTTACCTCCATCAGCTTAGACGCAGCCAGGTGCATCGAGGCAAAAACGTACGGATCCACAAAGGCCCACTTCTCCGGGTCGATAGTGTGTCCCTCTCCGCCGAGTTTCGGGGTTCCTTGAACCGGACCCTGTGACTTTGACTCGACACTGGAAGGAAATGACGCGATGGGATGCCCTTGGAATGGGTTGAAGATCACAGGCTTTGGACGGAGTTCCTTTGCAACCGAACTGAGCGCGCTCTCACCAATTGCTATGGAAGCTGCCTCAGCAACAGCGTCTGCAATCCGTGCTCGCTCAGTGTTCGCTCTTGCGGCAAGAGCAGCATCCGAGTCTGAGATTGATGCTTGCATGGAGTCTGGGGCCTGCACAGGAGAAGCCAGCGACGTATTTCCGAACAACTGGTTTTGCGGTGACAAGTTTGGAACAAACTCCTCTTTCGGCGCAGACGGTGTTGAGCGACTTGTTGCTTTTCTACTAGCATCGGTCGTTCGAGCGCCGCCTTGGCTCGCATAACTTCCAGTTTCAAGTCCAACCAATTCCTTCGTTGCACTTCTATCGCGCTGTGACAACAAAGAATTTGGATCCTCGCTGCTGCGAAGTGTCCATGGCAGAGACGAACCGAGCATCCAGTACTGAGCGAAGAGCTGGTCGTTTCTATCGTACGTTCCGGCCAGGACCTCCATAGGCACAGTATCGCTCTCTAGGCTTACGAATAACCTTTGTTCTTCGAGGTTTTCTGTGCCTGACAGTGAGAGGGACAGTTTCTCATTACCATCAGGAGTTGTCTCAATGCCTTCTCCTGCCCTGGCGTCCAGAGTTCCTAGAAAGCGGATGGCGGAGTCCTCTAGCGTGAGGTGCTCAGTTTCTACATCAGCGGTTTCGCACTCTGCCAATACGTTATCCTTAGATGATGCAGTCTTAGGTCCGATGGGGTTTCGCTGTCGAGAGGCGGGATAGATCCCACAGCGATCCCATCGGTGCTCAATATCGATTGAATGACAGTCATGTGGGCTCACATCGCTCACTGTCAGAGGGTTTGCTTCCAGCGGCTGGCGCAGAGCAAAATAGCGTTCACCCCATTGAGTGTCCATCCACATAATATGACGTCGTGCAGGCAGGAGAGACGTGAAAGTCGATGCTAGTGCGTTCCACGCTTGTGTTAGGAACTTGGGACGTGCGCAAAGGTAGCTTCGAAGGACGTCAAGGAAGGTGGCAGTCGTGGGGAACTTCCATCCCTGACGGACCATCCAGCGGCATAGAGTAACCGCTCTTCCAGTGACTTGCTGCCAACTGGAGAGTGCATTGCCGTCAAGGTAGCCGAATGCAGAGATTTGGAAGTCTGGCCTTGAGCTATGTGCAACCCGGAGCAGATTAAAGATAGGCGCTGGGCACGTAAATGCTTTTCCTTCCATCCAGCCGAAAGCTGGCTCTACAAGCTTATAACCCGCCGACTCGCCTGTGAATGTAATTAGGTGTGGTGGAAGCATTCTCGTCTGCCGCTGAATCCGCTCAAGGAGGACCTGCATGTCGTCGCTTTTTGAAATGTGAGCGTTTGGTCTCAGAGGGCTTGGTGATGCCATCGGGGCAGTCAATCCGAACAGCGCCCAACCACTGTCCTCTGCGAAAAATTCCAGGAGTGGCATGATTGCCGACTCAAGAATACTTCTCATATCCTTGACTAAAAGTTCCGTGCCCATGTTGGCTACTGCCTTCAGAGATATACATTCCGTGCGTGTCTTTCTCCATTGATCTAGCGCATGGCATACCAAACGATACGGGGAAGGTGTAAGTGCCCACAGCAAGTGCAGTTGATGATCATGACCACATGCGATTTGGTTCCCGTATCGAGTGGATCCTCGAGTACAAAAAACCTCAACTGCGCATATAATCGCGACCCGAACCAGTGTGGCCACGCGGTCTACATACGGACTATTGGCAATTCTGGGAACTGTGGCGGTCGATACATGCAATCCCTCAGAAAAAGCTGTGGTGGTCACAGTGGCATCAGGGGATAGACCGAGAGGGGTTACAAGGAGATCCCTATCGCATGCAGCTGCTAGCGCACTGTGAACCATAATACATTCACGAACATAACTACGGTGCCTAGCTTGTACTTGTTCGGCGACCTGTTGTAGCCATCCCTCTTTTTCACGCCCAAAACGAAGCGCGTTGCTTCCCGAAAGCTCACTAGAAACGGCAATCCCCGCCAGATGCATCGCTGTACTCGGACCACAATTTGTCGTTACCCAGAATCGACGGGTTTCGACTGGAGCATATTCGAACGTCGTATTTTCAATCTCACTAAGTAAATTGACAAGGTTGTGTGTCGCCTTGATACAGTCTTCTTGATGCCGAAGGAGCAAGACGGAGATTTGACGAACGGCTCGCAAAATAAACATATAGCCCTCTCCCACCGAGAATAGCGGCTCAACGGTGGGTGGTGAGACTAAATGGGGATAGAGAGGATCTGATGCAATAGCTAAGTCAAAGTTCTCGGCAATGTCGTCGACAGTGAGTAGGGCATGATAGGCGGGTTTCCAGTGGATAGCGTCAGAGAGCGTGGATGGAGCCTGGCTCTGTTCACGCGCGGAGATGATCTGAATTATACTCGAGAGCCCATTTAATTCCGAGTTTACTTTCTCACGAGGACCTGCTTCGGTGAGGTTGACCACACGAACTACTGGCAAACCTTGGAGTCGTGCCATAGACGCTGAAAGTTCGGAATCAAACTCATCCAACGAGTTTATCTTCACCTTCGGTACCACTTGGCACAGATGCAATTGGGTACCGCTGTTCGTTCTACCAAGGAAAGAATCTGGGATACTGACTGGACTTTCCCATGCGACTATCAGATGTGGATGTGGTAGTCCAGTGTAGAACGAAGCTGCCAGCGCAAATGTGAGTGGTGAAAGACGACCAGCTGCAATTACAGGAATGGAGGTGTCGGATGGTATGGAAGGACGGTTTTCAATACTTCGATTGAGCAAGGTTAGACTGGAGCAAAGTAGTGTCGGATGGTCAATGATAAGGCCAAGGTGAGGAGACACACTCTCAGGACCTCTGAACCGCCAGCGGATACTAGGTTGGTTCGACCCGGTGACGCTTGTGTCACGAGCCATCTGCTCAGGACTTGGTTGAGCAGAAACTACTGGCTTATCTCCAGGTAGCGTGATAAATTCGTCGGCTGCACTGAGCTGAGTGCAACGTTCAGTCGTCATTTCGCTTAGAAGCAGGCCATAGAGTAACAAAGACTCAGAATCAAAATTGCTTAGGAGCGTGTCTCGGCTAGAGTGGTCGATATTCAGAGACCGTAACCTTGCATCCAAAGACTGCGAGGAGGCGCGATGAGTACTGGTCTGCCGGTTTGAGCGAATGGTACTGCTCTGATCTGGAAGCAATCCCTCAAATTCTAGCGCTGCATTCACGTCGAATGGAAGCTCGAAGTAGCTTCCATCGCTTCGCATGCTTTCGAAGCCACGAATCTCTGTATCTTGCGAGGCAGAATGTAGAGGGGTCTCCGCTGTGCGTCGTCGCATCGCAGATGTAGGTGCATTAGAACGCGACTTACCATCCGCAGACCTGCGATACAGATTAGATGACTTGGGCGCTGAAGTCACAGGTTCTACCGTCGGTCCCTTCCGATTAGGGTGGTGGGAATCATGGTTTTCCAAACTTAGCCATTCAAATTCACCATCATCTGTGAGGTCATCGTCACTGTTCATCCCCGACAGGATGTCTTGGTACTTGTCGGATGTCGCGCGCCGAGTCAAAACAGACGCATTCTGCATACTTGCACTGTACTTGTGCTTCGGAGGACCTGCTAATGGTTGAGTAGACGAAGTAGATTGTACCGTGACCTCTTCTTTAACGCTTGGATCAGCAACCCCAACGTCCACCATGAGCCTTCGGCAGAAATAGCCCAGATTGACCTTCACTCGATCGGAACCATCTACCGCCGTGTGGCCCACTGGTAGAAGATCAACGAGCCGCCATCGAGGGCTGGGATCGGTTTGGGTCGACGGATCGAATAGGGATCCACGCATGGCAAGAGGGTGTCGTAAGCGTTTGACAAACTGCGATACCGATGTAGTTAGAGACTGAGCAGCACGTCCTTGACTACTGATCGCTCGAACTAAATCGACCAGTGAACGATATGTTTGTCCGGAATTTGCTAGGCTAACAAGGCTCGCCAGCCACACTGCGGCAGGTGAGATGAGGGCGCCATCGGTATAGTTCTTCATACGCGTAGCAGCTGAATCTCCTGAGTATCCAGGAGCAAGGAGCTCACCCAAGTCAGCGTCCATATTCGCATTTAATGCTTCATCCACCACAGAAAACATTGAGGTACCGCTTAATACGATCAGCAGGGATGGGATTCGACGCACACTATGAGGCGAAAAGTCCTCCTCAGAGCGCATTGCTACTTGTGCAGACGTGGGGTCCTGCAACTTTTCGTAGAAGTGAGTTTCGATGAAATGATCCAATTCGCTCAGGTCTTTTCTTCTAGCAAGTAATTCTCTGAACCGCTCACTACGTTCCACTAGCCAAGCTGTTGGTTTGAGGGTGAGCAATCCTTCTTGGAGACACAGCAACTTCACTACGATCGCAGGAGAGAGACAGCGTGGTAAACCCACCCTCTCAGAGTGATTGAGCAAATTCACCACATAGTCAGAGTTCACCGCACTCATGTAAGAATTGTCTGCAGCGGATGCACCTTTTAAAACACACTCCAAGATGCTGAGCAGCTTATGCTGGACATGGTGCGAGAAGTCATCACGAACTTGGGACACTGTTTGGCAATCTGCAAGAAGCGTTTGGAAGTTTCGGCGGATGATAACCGGCAACGATTGTCGAAGGAATTCAGCGAATTCAGCAGTTGATTCCGCTTGTGTGCGGTTTTCATCTTTGGAACACCTTAGTCCCACGAAGCCGCGAAGTGCAGTCTGGATTTCGTCTCTTACCGCCTCGTCAATCAACTGGATCGCCAAAACCGAATGCACATCCCCTCCTAGCGCATGAAACAGCTGATAAACGTCGCTTACTGGGAAGTCTGTTCGTCCACGAAGAAGTAAGTAAGTTCCTGCTGATCCAAAAATTGATACCTCCTTCCTCCGTCCAGCATCTGCTGTCTGAGAATGGATTATGCACTGTGCGACCTCTTCCCAGGCACGGAGCAGTTTATCGACAACGTAGTCTTCCGAAATTACCACATTACTCGCGCTACGCGTGACGTCAACGGGTGGAGAGCAGTGACTCAACTCATCAAACCGGAGCTTCGTACATACCCTCCCATTAAGAAAGACCTTGATCGAGTTGTTCCTGCTTTGTGCCTTGTCCTGGGGCGCATTCAGCTCATCAAATCTCCGTAACCCACACAGCAAAACTGCCAATGCATGCTCCCCGAGTGTACGCCCATCTGAGGCCTCCTCCTCTGAGCTGTCGTAAGCGAAGCCCAGTATGCAGCCAGGCCCATTTACGAAACTCTCAAAAGCGGCAAAGGCTTGGGCACGCCGGTTAGCTCCAGCCGTTAACTCGGTTACAAGCTCGTCAAGAGACAAGTTTCGCCTACCAAAGCCATCGAGTCGACTCAGCGCGGCATCTAACGTCTGTGGAGAAATCCTATGCGCCGCAGCCTGATCGGCTATATCATGTCTAGCTTCTATAGAGCGCGCTGCGCTAGTCCTAGCCGCAGCGCTTCGAGGGTTACCGAGAGTCGCTCCAAGATTAAGCCGATCCAATCGGTCCACAAACGCGGGACCACATGCTTTACGCGCTTGCGGGCTGAGAATATGGGAATACTTGTGAAGAAGGAGGTGAAGAATCGAACGATACCGGATGACTTGTGTACCATATGCGCTGGCACGCTCTTTGAAGAACTCGCCCATGAGTGCATGGATGCTTGGGGGCAAAGGGATGTCGAATGTAACCCCCTTTGCGTCTACAGAATTTCCTCGAGTGTCGTGCCCTTTGGCCAGCATAGCCTTAAATGATACAGCACCGAAGGAGGTCTTCTCGAAGTTGGACTGAGGCAGGGCATACAGATCCGGTACAATGCGGTCAGCAGCAGGAGTGTAGGCTATCACTGGAGCGCTGATCGCAGGCGGGTAGCCATACCCAGAGGCATCTGTGAGACACGCATACAAGAGCTCCTCCGAATCCGCGGTACGACGTTGTAGCTGTTCGATAAGTCTCGCCTCATCCTTGCGGCATCTGTAGACGCTGTCCGCATCACAACCTAGAAGGATCTCTCCAATCCGCTCAAACAGATTCAGCACCAATTTCGGAGGAACAGTTGCATTTGCGAGTCTTCCCTCAATATTTTCGGATCTTGCAGCAGGCTCAAGGATGCTCTTTATCAGCCTAGTCCACCGCTTTCTCTCGCTCCGTAGGCGACGAGTGCAAACCGATCTTGCCACATAGTCCGGTGAAGGGCCATAGAACGACTCGCATTGTGAGAGCAGCTTGGCGCAACGTTCGGCCAGAGATGCGGGTAGTGACTGATCTGGGCTGCTCATAGCACCCATGCGGTCGGAGGAATTGTTGGCCTCTAGAATTTGAGTGTGAAGTACTCTAAACGCAAGCCTGGACATGATGTCTACCTGTGAGCTGCGTTGCCTAGTCACATGCGAGTCGATTAATTTAAGGAGCGCAGGATCCATCCCATCGCTGATGCTTACTGCGGTGTCTTCCTCTGGGTTTTCAGCCTGAGCGTCGCCTTTACTCGGCTGGTCATTCTGTGAGCTCTCCGCTGTCACCCCTGCCCCATTATTCAAGGCATTTCCACGAGTAACGTAATGAAGATAGTCAGCAATTCCGACTAGAACAAGTTCATCTCCAGCTGAAACATATAGACCACCAATACTGAGCGAACGTGCAAGGGCCATGACCTGGCTACGGCGGATAAGGTGCACAACTTCAGTCGCGGCAACAGTCAGGGCTCTCGTGATAAGCAGACGCATCTGGGAATGTAGTGTCATCGTCGTCTGCTCCTGATTCGCTGCGGGATTTTCCCCAGGCTCTGAATTAAATTGCATTCCCGCCTTTGCATGGGTGCCTGCAGTGGTATTGGTGCCTGCTGTTGTAGTAGTTGGGACCTGGGTTAAGAATCGATGCGGCATCCTATCTCCACCTCGTTCATTTAGGTTCATCGAGCCACGCCGACGGCTAGATGCGGTTTTGTCGGACAACATATCATCGGGCAAGTCATGATGAGATGCGAGAAGCGCGTCGGAATCTTGAGATGTGTCCGAGATTAGAGACATGGTCGCTCCAATTGAGGCTCGGCGGTCGCTGGACTTATTGTCATGCTGCCCCGGCGAGGATAGGTTCTCGACAGAGTTTCTGTCGCCAATGGAACGGCCCAAAGTTCTCGTTGTAGTAATGGGTGATATGTACAGCTGCGCGCTGTTTGTTGGCTGCCGACGAAGCTGGCGCGCAGATTCGTCAATCTTGTCGTCCAAAGCAGATACACCTTCGGATGATGTGAGACTTTCACGGCGGCTGCTCTTCCCGCCCTCAGGTTGAGCCGAGTCCAAGTAATCGCCTGCAGCCATGACGGCTGACGTCTCCGATGAGCCCAAGCTACTAGGAGTGCTTCCACGTGGTACGACATTAATTCTAGGTGAATCTCCTGTGCCATGCCCATCCAGCATTTGGGTTGATTGCATCATTCTGGAATCCTGAATGATCGCATCAGGATCAGGAGAGTCTGCCGATGCAGATTCCAACGGCGTCAGATTATCGAAGAAGGGATCGATGCTCGCCGCGGTGTAATCCTGATGGCTATGCCCTGCTGAAGGCTTGGCAGCACCGGCGTGGACGGGCACTGGTTGCTGAATCAAATTCGCACTACTGTTCGGCCCTATGATGGAATCCTCGATTGGGGATCTCCGGTTCGAACTGGCTTCACCCCTTGTCATTTGCATGACAAGTCGGTTTACGGCTGAATACATGATTCGGGCTGCAAGCATGAATCGCTGTGTGCAGGCCATTGGGACGGCGAGTGCGAGGTTACCTAGGACACGAGTTGGGAATGCGGGTGAAAAAAACAAGCGTGTTATGGCGCGCGTGTCCAGCTCGTCATTGCTTGCCAACTCACGAGCACGAAGAGCGACCGCCTTTAAAGTCGTCAGGCTTGTTGCACGACGACTGGTACCAGCCGTCGCCAACTGCTCCTGCGTGCATAGCTTGAAGAGATAATGAAGAGCCATGTTGGACGCAAATGGCGACACTTGCAACCATGTCTCAGACAAGATATCCCATGCAGGGTAGGAGGTTCCTCGACAAAATCCTGGCCCCAAACCAAAGGTACGGTATACATCACGAACCGTATCAGAGGAAATAATACGCTCACGTACGTCGCGTGGGATTTCTCTAGCAGAAACGTGTTCGAACTTAGGATCTACGGAGATCAGAGCCGAATGGACTTCACGGGTCCAGCGTAGCAACGGAAAGAGAGGACCTCTGAATGCCTCGAGAGCTCTCATCAGAATAGCGTTGCGGATCCGCTTTGAGGCGTACGCGAGCGTAAGGCCCAGCGCTGAAACTGCGTGGTCACTTGCGCTGCGAGGCGCAGCTGATCTCAGCGCATGTGTTTCTGGGACGACGGAAGGGTCTGCACAAGCCTTCCACAGCTCAATAAGAGACGGGGATAGCTCTGACGCAAGCGAGGTACGGGAAGGATTGAGGTGCGCAATGCAATATACGAACTGGTCACGAGTCAAGAAGTTACCATGATAGGGGTCCATCTTCGGGATGATTGAGGTAGGCACAGGAATTGATTGCGCTCCCCGCCCTGCAAGCAACTGGTTCATCAATCCCTGGGCGACACGGGTCGGTGGAGCCATAGGTGACAAAACCGTCATGATATCAGCGGCACTTGCGCTCGCATCGAGGCGGATAGCCATAGTGACAATCATCGTGATAAACCCATCGAGGGCTTGCATGACATCTTCGGCTTTCCCACCAAACATGTTAAGAAGAGCGAAAGCTTTCCTCATGTCAACCGGCCAAGGCCACGTCTTGAGCTGGGACAAATGTCCCTGGAAGTCGGATAGCTGAGCCGCATACATGATTCGACTTTCCGCTTCTTCGCTTAAGGAGTTAAGCAACGCTGCGCGCTCTTGGTATACAGGATCAAGTCCGGCATCAGGGTGAGTCTCAATAAGCGCTCGGATCTGGAGGTCATCGATGTCTGCGTCAGTTAGTGGTGCCATTGTTCCGTGTTGCGACTCTGCATTCCGATCGACAGGATAGAACTCGAGTTCCGAGTAAACGTAGTACCCTCGAAAGACCAGATTGAAATGTGGGACAGTTGCCTTGTCATATATGTCATCATCAATATCGTCGAGATCGGACCCAAGCACAGGCAAGGGTGACTGCAGTGCATGCTGATCGGTCGTGAGATCGGCCCCATTGCCCGTTAGAACTTGGGTCGTTCCATTCGTTGTGGCGTGACTCCTGGCCAAAGCATGTTGCCGTCGAGCATGCAAAAGTTGTGCTTTGCGGAAATGTCCATGAAATCCGAGCACCTTCGCTATTCCCTGACTTTGTGTCATGAGTTGAACAAGTTGCGTGGCCATAACGTGGTAATGGGTGTCGGACTTCATCCAAGTGGGCGTTGCAGGAATAGCCGTTTCGCTCGCAATTGAGGCACCTTGGAAGTACTCCCGTGGACGCTCAGCCAAGTCTTCGCCTGGATGGGTCCATAATCGCATAATGGCGTTCTCCACAGCGATACGCAGTCTTGTCGGTAATTTGACAGGTTGCTTAAGAATGGACGCACGCAAGATGGGAAAGATAACACCGTCAATAAGAACGGCGGGGAAACTACTGAGTCGCTGCGCCAGCTTAATCAGCTCAGTAAAGTGATTCATAAGGCGTCGTACCGCTACTGGATTCACGGACGGACGGGGTCTCAGCGACGAGAGGAGGAGCCTTTGTACATTCAGGCGAATATCGCCTGCAGTAGGGCGCAGCAACGTGAAGCTATGAATGCATGAAAAGGGTAGATCATACACCCTCATTTGATCCATTGAGAAGCTCAGCGGGATGAGTAAAGTCTCCTCTCTGACAACGCGCGAGCTGATCGGGGGGTCAACAGATGCAAGCTTGGATCTGATCCGAGCACGCGTTTGAAGGATCATGGCTTTGACACTGGTAAAGGCAGCATGCAATTTAGCGATCTCATGAAGAAAAGCATGCATGTGTTCATCCAGCTGTGTATACTTGCCGCCTGAGTCTCGGCCTTCAGCTCCGATCCTACTAAGCATCCTCTCAGCCAAATGTCGAGTGACGAGACCCTCCACCATTAGGTCGATAAAGGTGTCAATCAAGAGAGCACACCTCTCGGACTCTGCATTGACAGAATCAACGGAGATACAAGGTGGCTTTGCCGGACATGCCTCCATACACGCACTTACAAGCCGGCCAACTCGATCGACACACTGCGCCGCTGAAAGGGCCTTGCTTGGTAGAAACTCCGATCGAACCACGTCGTGTGGGAGCAAAATCGCGTCTGGATGTGTAATCAAGTGCAGAACCGCTCGCTCCGTCGCTTGTCTTATCCGTCTCGCATGTGAGATGCATGTGACTGAATAAATTAGATCGGACCATGTAGATGGTGTCACTATGTGTCCAGACTTTGTGTGTTGAACTAGCTCTGCCAGGGATGTGAGCAGGTCGCGAAACGGAATTCCAATTGTCCTGACTCGCCGCAAGAACATCGTAACGTGTTCCACTGGTGGAAGCATCAAGTCTTGTGTGTGTGATGGCTGCCGATGCGAATCAGACGCAACTATGCTCGCCTGATTCCTATTGTTTCCAGCGTGGCTTACGAACGAAACGAAACCTTCTGCCCTCGCACGATCAGAAACGGCCTGTGTCGGCGCTTCATCAGGACGAGAGCTTGTTATAAGACTCGCGATGAGCGTGCGTAGCAGGGCAAGTCTGATCATGCGCTCCACCGGCTTCGAATCCTCATCACCTGCTTCAGTGCAAAGGGCAGCACAAAGTCCGGCGAGGCTTTGCGGCTTCGATTTCCCCAATTTGTTGGACACGCTTTCTGCTATGCTCGGGTGAAGCAGCAAATGCATTATCTTGATCAAAGAGATGACCGGATTGCCGTCGAGTGTGGTCTTCGCAAGCTTGGTTCCAGGATTGTATCTTTGTTGCGAGAGCTCGGGCATTAGTGGGATGAAAACAGTGCATAGCTGCGCAATTAGCGTGCAATATACCGCAAGTCGATGCTGGGTTACCTTGTGATCCAGCTCACCGGCGGAGTTCTGAGTTTCATGCCAATAGAGCACTAGGGCTTTGATCACTGCGGTCACATCACGGTCTTCTGAAAATACAAACGGTGACTTAGGCATTTGTAGATACGACAGTGCGTCCGTTGACTCGGATTGTAGTCTCTGAGCCGCTGCCAGCACACTGGAGAACCATGGTTGTACCGGTTCCAGGTGAATCGGCTCAGGCAGCCCAGCGACCTCCTCAAACAAGTCTTTCGAATCGACCTGGTCTTCCCACGCCACTTTAGTCGTAATGCCTGATCTACTGCCCAGATTACGAGATCGCACCTTAGAGAATCGATTTAGATCCTGACTCGGCTCCGCTGGTACGATCTTCGCTTCGATCTGCTTGATATGATGTCTCTGGGCGATCGGGATTGGTTTCGGAATGGGCTGCGCTGGAGTGTACACAGGATCCAATTCGGCAAAACTAACAAGTTGAGGGCGGCCCATCAGCAATAAGGATTCTGGCAAAGCTGTTTTCTGCTGTGCCTGACTCCAAGTTGCTGCCAGCGAGCCTGCCTGTGACTTTTGGTAAAATACAAGCTGCTGATAACGTCTAAGTCTGCTGGCATTTTCCTGATGCCTATGTTGATAGTTCGTATACGATAGCAGCCCACCTGCACTGTCTTGGCCAATCACTCGAGGAGGTCTGGGTTTCTGTCGGAGTGGATTGGGATACGGCGTTTCTGAAATGTGCACAGTCCGAAGGTATTTGGGCATTGCCTCACTATCGGGCAAGGCATTCCTTTGAATAGGCCTCACACCAAGATCACCTGTCTGTGTCGTAAGGCCACTAAAGCCACCCCTTGCCGAGGATTTGTCCACTGCTCCATGTGTACGCGCCTGTCCTGGTCCGCCTAGCGGGAGTCTGAGTAGCTTTTTCCCTGAAGCCGCGATCCTCGCGCGGAACTCCTGTGAGATGCGTCGTAACCGCGCAGCAATCTGCTCACAGGACCGGCGCCACGCCTCATTTGGGTCGCCAGCACCCGTACTCGGCAACTCTCTCGCCGCCTCCATAGAGTCAGCTCACTCGGTGGAGTGGTGAGTGATTTTCGGATGCCGTATAGTCGATAGCACAGCTACTCAGGGATGAATAACGTTTTTGAACTTGTACAATCAGCGCGATTGTGTTTGTTTGTCTGCGCACGCGCTGGCTTGCGAGATACGCACTGTGTGCAAGTGTGTGAAATTTAAAATTACTTTCATCCGCCAGTGTGAAAATGGAAGTGGCGGCAAAACTCGGTCCTGACTTCAGTGGGGCTAGGACAGGGAGGAAGTTAGTCAAATCATGTAGTAGTGGCGGCAGGTGACACACACCTGACTCAAGACACTTGTATGCTTTATTTTGTCAACACCCGCTGCGGACATGCTTACAAGCCGCGGTTATTGTCCGGCCCAAGCCTGAACCTACTCCAGTAGTATCACTCATAAACATGATTGCATACGACTACCAGCCCAGTAACTCGAAGACCAGAAGCACAAAGTATGCCCTGCGATCGCTGAGCTATACATGGATTATGCCTCACTTGTCGAAGTGGCAGAGTGCAAAGATGCAGTCACTAGTAGCTGCTCAAGCTTGTTCCACTGCTCTGTAATGGTTTCCTCATCATCGTGGAGCATCTGCAGCATGTCATCGTTTTCAGTGCTAGACGGGTCCTCTGTGCGCTTCGCTACCGTCGATGTACTTGAAGCACCAGCTGTTTGGGAAATTGTCTCCTGTTCCCCGATCTCAGAGCCTTTTGTCGTACTTGGAAGCGAGGCGACCTCACGTAGGGTGAATTGAATGCTCTTGCCAGTGTCGTCGAGAGAAATGGGAACCTGACTCTCAACTGCGAGAACAGCAAGTTGGAGCTCCCGCACCTTCAATGTCTGAGGCCAGCACTTATCGGAGAGCTCTTGAAATTCTCTCTGTAGTGCGATGGTCTGACGCTCCAGCTGCTTGATGACATCTTCAAGGTTGGCATTGATGCCTTGAAACGCCCCCGAAGCATTGCGAATATCCTATAACAAGTATTGTAGTGTTCCACATCATCGGGTAAGGGTGGCTCTGACTCATGTGTGTTGAATGCCCAAATTTCCAACCTGGAATTCGGGTCGGAAAAACCCTGGGTTCTCAGGTACGTACCTGGATCTCATGGGGTAGGTTCTCGCACATCGTGTTGGAGCGCGATCGGGACCCAAACCCTGTCATGATATCAGTCGATCGAGTCGTGATGCTCATCTACATGAAGGTGGGGGCACGGTGTCAGTGACGGATTTTTCCAATCTGAGTTCAGCCGAGAAATTCACTGTAGTTCCTAGGGTGCTCCAAGACAGCGTTGAACGCAAGCACTCGCACTGCACCTCCGCGCCCGTCCATAGCAGTGTATTTTCGAGTGCACTGCGACAAGAACTTGAAATGGACTGCGCAGTCCGTGGTGCGATGACTTGGAAAAAGTGACCCCATCCACCCGGCCCTGGAGGGCGTGAAAAGCGAAGGCTTGTATGGTTATATGCGAGCCTGAAAGGGAGGTATTGAGGTGATGTCGAGCGAAGAAAAGCGCACAACCTCGGGATACGATGGGAAGTACGACGATGACGACCTTCCCAAGACACCCAAGCTAGAGCCGTATCAAGATATGGACAACGATGCGGAACTTGCACGAATGCTGTCCCCATTCGCGCTTCCCAGAGGGAGCACGGAGAGTAAGGAAAGCAAAGGTGGTGGCGATCGAATGACTGATCCGTCTGTCCACGAGTTCAAAACTCGAGGAGATGTCAATGTGGAGCACGAAAAGTCTGTACAGGCCTCACTTGGACTGAATGACACATGGATCTGTGAGGTTTGCTCACTCGAGAATCCGCAGTCGAGTGGTAACTGTGCTATGTGTCTCAGCGCGAGACCTGCCGCGTCTGGACCCGCGCTTGCAGGTCTCGACTGGGCTATTGGTGAAGGAGATGAAGCTGAGGAGGATGAGAAGGAAGGATTTCGCTTCGAAACAGATGAGGAAGCCAAGTTCGCTGAACTGCTTCGAGCTCAGGGGGAGGACGCCCTGCAAAGAGCTATTGAAGAAAGCGAACTTGCCGAGCTTAGCGGCTGCCCAGCACTTAAGCCCACGACGTCCATCATTCAAGCTGGCACAAGCGAACTCTTGCAAGGAAGAACCTTTGTTCCTGACTACGTTGCGAGCGCCGCTGAACGGGAGGAAGCTGAGATCGAGATGCTTCGTGCCGTGTCCAAACTACCGGGCGCGATGGGAGGACGGGATTTCAAAGGCGTCCTAGATAGGACTATTTCTGATGGTCTAGAGAGCAAAACAGGAGGTGGGGAGGGGGCCGCGGCAACAGCACTGAGTATAGAAAGGAAACTTGGAGGTGTGGAGGCTACTGTATCCCCAAAGTCCAGTGATGCCGCAAAGCAGGAAAGACCACCGTGGAGCTGCCCGCTGTGTACGTATCAAAATCCGCCAGAGGCACCCGTATGTGGCATGTGTGAAACGCAGAACCCTTCGAATACCTCCATGTCCCCACTTCAGATGACATCCGGGATCGACGAGATTCCAATTGTTGCCAAGCCAGGAGAGTGGGTATGCACTGCGTGCACTATGATCAATTCCAAGGATTTCTTAACATGTCAAGTTTGTCATACACCCTCCCCCAGCATGGTGTTGATGGAAAGTCAGAGAACAGGACTCAACAACGGTCGTTCGTCAGCGCACGCTAGAACTACCTCTACTGAAGCGAGCGAAGCACCTGATGGAGCGACTGCACTAAGCCATCGTAAGGAAGCACAACCAAGTACAACCGAGTACACTCGGCGGGCCGCGGAGCTTGAACAGAAGCACAAGCACTTGGAACGACTAATGGGTGAGTTTGTTTTCTTGGACTCTGAACCTATTGTCAATTTGATGAGCTTTGTGCTGACCCAAATTGGTGAGGACGAATATGAAACGGATCACTATATGCAGCCAATCCTTAAGGCAACAAACTATCGGGCAAGCACGATCGCAGAACTTCGTGGCTACCTCGGTACGCCGCGCGTACGTGAGAGAATCATGACTGCCGTGCTACAGGCAAAGCCTTTGACAACTGTGGTGGGCGGTGTGACGAGGCAAAAAATGCTTAATCCGCTGGCTTATACACGATTGTTTACATTGGCTCGAGCCCTTGGAACAGAGCAGCAACTTAATTCCTGGAATCAGGAGGCTAAGTCGAATGCCACCCCGAATGCATCACCTTCAAGCAACACTATGGTCGCATCGTTAGATGCGCTGATTCAGGCGGCTATTGAAGACGAACGTGCAACAGTGCTTCGAGCGCATCACATGTTTCAACTAGAACAGCACAACATCCAGTCAATCCTGAATTTCCAAGGAGAATTCGTGCGAGGTGTGTACAAGACAGTCTCAGCTCACGTATCTGCATTAGAAGCTGCGGCATCGAGCATCCAACGTATGGATAAATCACGTTACCGCCTCTTCCAAGCTGCGGTACAGCTTGCGGCGTTGCGTACGTCCGAGTCAGATACCGACGTCCTGCTTGTCAACAATGAGTTTTTGCGCCGATTTGCGAAACAGCTCAACTTATCCAAGGATGAAATTGAAGCTGCACTTCACTCAGTGTACGGTCCAAAAACACCGTTGTATCACATGGCACACATTCAAACCGGTAAGGAAGTTGAACCACTGACTCAAGCAGGCAGATCTGCGTTTGCGACAATCACGCGAGGAGAGTCATTGGATAGGAAGGATTCAGACGGGAACTTCGAGCAGCTCGCATTCAAGGAACGAATGCATGCCGCCAGCCTGCACCTTACTGAGGCGTATAACTCCACTGCATTGCGCACGGGCACGGCTCAATCCCAAGGGGAAGACATCAATTTAGATGCATCAGGTGATGAAGTTTTGGACTACATGTTACAAGAGCGTATTGAGGCCTATCGCAAGCTCGTGGAGGTGATGAAGAACCCGACGGTCCAGAATGCGGCTGAATTTATTGCCATGCGCATGAAAACGGCACTTATGGGTGATCCCAAAGCGCAAACGAAGTCCACTAAAGGCAATGACAAACATGCATTCCAAATTACGGAAGAGCAGAAGAGATTCTTGATGAATCAGGGATACTATATGAAAGATGACAAGATGATGACCAAAAATCGTCAGTACGTAACGGGCAAGCAGGATAACGTCACGATCGAGGCGCTAAAACGCGAGAAAAAGGAAAAGAAGGAAAAGCGCGACAAGAAGAAAGAGAAAAAGAGCAAGAATTCTGGTCCGCTCACCCTGATGGACAAACCGAAGCGTGGCGAGGTTGGTTTTGGGCTCTCAGAATACCTGGACGATTTCGACGATCCCTCGACACGAATGACAGTCGCACCAGCATCAACGCCAACTGTGCCCAGCGCGCCACCAGCTGGAGATAACGTAGATCCCTCTGAAGACGATGGTGAGGTCGTGGGATCTGAGTCCAACAACGATGCGGGTTCGCAAGAACCTACAGGTACGAAGTTCGTCGAGATGCTAGTCGAAGCCAAAGCTATCGCAGAACGCCAGCAGTTTGTGCGCAAGGCAAAAGTCAATATTCTCGCCGATCTCATCAAGGTTGCGCTTGCTTACCGCTCGCTCACTCCAGAATACCTCCACTTCCTAACGGGTGTGCGCATTCGTCTGGGATTGACCCGTGCCGACGAGATGCTTGCCCTTTCGGCATTAGGCCACACGCTCCAAAGTTTCCGTGATGCGGTGAAATTCAAATCCGACCAAGACTTGCCAGGTGCGCCTATCGCACCCACTCCTACACCTGCGGCCATGGCTGACAAGAAGGGAGCACTCACAGGTGGATTCTATCAGATGCCTTACTCAGACCTGCATGGTTTTGTCATCTCTGCGTTTGAGGCGATGGACTACGCCATCTCCACGACTGAGATTATCCAAATCTATCAAAATGATTTCGTGATGGATGCCTTCGAAATGTATCTTGAATCGATGATTGAGCGCGATCGCAAGTATCCGTCTGATTATCCACCGGGCAAAGTCGTCCGTGCTTGGTTCCCTCTGTATAGGGAAAATGGCGCTCGAATCTACAACGATCTTGCGAAACATGGGTTCCGTCGAGAGTTCGCGAGGTATCGCGATCACGCAGAGCTAGCGTTCGGCAACGGCTTGTTATTCTACACAAGTCTCGACGAGCTTTGGCACAACCAAGGAAGTCGTCATGTCCAGGAGTATGTGCTCGCGGATGTAATTCTTGGGGTCCCAACCAAGCCGAGTCCCAACTCCTGGCCAGGCTTCCGGGTCCCGAGCGCATCAATTACGTACGACAGTTTCGTCGATAACTTCGAAAATCCCCGCAAAATCATGATTTTCGACGACTTCCAAGCCATCCCGTTAGCAGTCGTCTCACACAAGGATGTGCAACACTTCAAGCTCTAGCGCGACTTGCTCCAGTGAATACCTCTTCGCGGCATGAGCAAGACTACCGACGCAGTCATGCATGTACATTAGTGGGATACATTGTTCAAGCACTGTAAACTTTTCAGCACCAGGGTGCCGCACTGACCATCATGAATGTACTGAGGATCACGAATCCCAGCCAGAAGCCTGAAGTGGCAACATTTTGTCGGAGCGGCAACATCTTGCAAATTACCGGCAATAAATTGTACAGCAAGTGACATGTCAAGTGAACTGAAAGTCGTATGCTGCCCCGATGTGTGAACCACTATATTCGATGGACAAACTGTCCCCATTACATAAAGAATATTGCTGCACTCTGTCTAACTCACACTTATCTCGTTCCTTACAAACGTGCGCTCTATTCTCTCTCTAGACTTGTCACATCACTTTTCGGACCTGTCCCCCCGCCTTTCTGTCCATATTCGTCGACATCTACGAGTCCTTAGCTAAGTATATTGATGAAGTCCCACAAGCAGTATCAGGCCTCCCCTGGGTTGCCGCCCAAGGCTGCGGCATCTGGCACAAACGCCGTCAAACCAGTTGTTTGTCAGCTCCAGATCCTGGCAGCCAATGACATCTACACCTTCCGTGACGTCAATGGGATCGGTGGATACTCCACGCTGAAATCCCTTGTGAACCAGCATCGCAAACCCTATTCAGTCTTTGTCATCAATGGCGATGTACTCGGAGGCAGTCAACTCGCAGAGACTTTCAAAGGCGAGTCCGTCATCTCCGTCCTCAATGCGATGCAACCAGACATCGTTGCCGTCGGGAATCATGAATTCGACTACGGCGTCGAGCGACTTGAAGAGTTAATCAAATCGTCGCGTTTTGACTGGCTGAGTGGGAATATCAGGCGAAAATCGAAGAATTATGGTCTACTTGGCAATGTGAAGCCGTACAAGATCTATGACTATTTTATTTGTGGTAGGACGGGTGAGATTCTCGCACGACGAGAGGTCATCATTCCGGAGCTTAACGAAGAGCTGAGCCATCCCTTTGTATCAGAAGGCGGGCGCGGAGGAAGTAGTAACGTAACTGGCCCTGCCATTGATGAACCTAATGCAGGAGGAGGTTCAGTGCAAAACGGACCTGCAGTACCACCTCCCCCGCGTGTCCCCGAGGAACTCCTAGAAAGCCTGCTTGGCGCATACGGAAGCCAGTCAAGTAACAGCGTATGTGATGGCATACGCTCAGTTGAATGTCTACGTATCGGCTTTCTTGGCGCCTGCACCGTTACCACCCCATTCTGCTCCTACCCAGGCCCAGACGTGGTGTTCGAAGAAGCGCCAGAAGTTATGGAGCATGTGGCGAACCGACTGAAGGCATACGGATGCCAGCTCCTCATAGGTCTTACCCACCTTACCATGAGTGAAGACTCGAAGGTGGCTAGCACTTGCCGTGGCAAGATTTCGGTTATACTAGGCGGTCATGAGCACACACCTATTATTCAGCAGACAGATGAAACCTTTATTTTTAAAACGGGACAAAACGGCAATTGGCTCGGTATTGTAGATTTCTCTGTTGTATTCAAGCCGATGTCTGCGTCTCTAGTCAATGAGACCGATACTAGTTTGCTTACGTCTATGCAGAATCCCGAAGCAGAAGCAAAGACTACAAGCGATGTTTCTATTCCCTTCGCAGACGTCGTCAGTGTCGTTCCATCCTTCTCACTGAAAACCAATATGCACCAGCCTCGCGATCCTGCGACTGAAGAGGTCATTGCCAAGTACGAAAAGAAGCTCCAAGAAGAGGAAGCCAAGGGTCCGGATGTTACTAGAGTTCTCGTCAAATTAGTCGATGGGCAGCTCGATACGCGCACAGCAAGTTGTCGAGTTAAACATGCGTCGGGAGCGAGTCTCGTTGCCGATGCCATGTACTCATTTATGGGACCAGACTTGGCTGATTTTGCAATCATTAATGGTGGCTTTATTCGCGGAGATAAAGTGTACCCTTCGGGAACGAACATCACTTTGAAGGACATTAAGATCGAGTTCCCCTTCCCGAAAAAGGCTGTCGTGATCAGGATTCGTGGAGCCGACCTGCTCGCCGCCCTGGAACAACAACTTGCAAACTACCCAGCACCCTTTGGCGCATTTCCGCATCTCTCGACTGGTTGTAAGCTCTGCTTCGATGGCGAACAACCCTCAGGCTCGCGTATTCAAAACTTCACGATCCATGGTAAGGAAATCGACCCCGAGAAAGAATATCGTGTTGTGCTAACAGAGTTTGTTGCAGGTGGTGGTGACGGCTGCGTAGCTTTCTTAAAGGGCAAGCGTGAGCCATTACCTGCGGACAAAGTCGATTGCCTCGTGAGTCAGATCATCGTGGACTATCTTGACTCGCAACCACATCGATTGTACACGCCTGTAAATAACGAAGAGCGAGTAGTCGAAGTTGGACGAGCTCGTGGTTAATTGTATATCATAGTATCTCGCAGCGGCGGACTGCGCTGCTGGCCGTAGTCGATTCACTCAACCAACTCGCCGCCCCAGGCTACAACCTAGAGTTTGGACTGATCAGGCTAAAATAGGATGAAGCTAAAACCTCGATTCCAAACATGGTGAATATGAGTGTTGCGGGGAGATAAGCTCCGGTGTAAGATGCTAAGTGTATAGCTAATTGTTTTTTATTTCCATATTATCTGTTTAAATTCTCGTACACTTCCAATATATACCTAGTTTCGCGTCAATTTACAAATCAACGTTCACCTCACCTGGACATGCCATTTTAGGCCTAGCCGGACGCAGGATGGCGGACAATTCCGGAAGCGGCTTCACCTTTTCGTACTCAGGTAACTTTGTGAACAACCTGGCACAGCGACTTGAGCAGGTGGCGCGTGCTGAGCAGCAGGGAAAGACTCCAGTCATTACGTTAACCCCGGTAAACTCGGCCGGAGAACAGGTTGGAGAGGCCGTTCCGGTGCAAATTGGTCAGCCACCTAGCCCTCCAAGCAGTGAGCCGGAGGTTAAAGCCCCGGCTCAGCCACATAGACCCGTTTTCAGGCAACAGCCCGCGCACACAAGCGATGTCCAGCGCGCCTATCGGTTCGGTGTGGAGACCACTGCCAAGCAATTCCAAGGCAAACTCGAAGCTGCCCAGAGCGAAGTCGAGCGATATGAGAATGCGATTCGCGAGGCTGCCGCTGCAGCTGCTAATATTGCGCCCGAGATCCCCAAGGAAGACCAAGAACGACTGACACAGCTGCACAATTTGATCGATGCCCTCGATGCTTCGACCGTCGCTCCTCGACAAGTTTTCGGCGAAACGTGCGACACCGAGCGCCATCACGCTCTCATGTGCTTCCGCAATGCTCAAAAGCACTCTAAGGGCACTCCTGATACTCTTCCGTGCACGAATGTACTGAATGCCTTCCTACAGTGCGCGAACAAAATGCAGACCCTACTACGACTACCCATCCCCAAGATCCCATCGAGCTCCGCAGCAGCACAAACATCGGAGTCGACAGAAGCGGATAGGAAGTAAGTGCTCGAGTTTTACATCGAGTCCAAAGTGTTGTATGGTAGACATGAAGAATTAGAACGCGAATAAACTAGGTTATATAATTAGCAACCTGACTTAGGTCTACGAGCATGAGTGCTTTACTTACGATTACATCCGACTTGTGGCAGACGCGGAAAGACGTGCGTGGTAGAACAATGAAAGTTTGTGTGTCGCAATGAACAACGAAGAGAGCGTTGCACACAGCTGGGGCGTCTGTCTCAACAAGGTTTCGTTTACTACTCAGGTAACTGTGATGAGGGCGAGGGTGAGGGCGAGGGCTCGGTTGCTGAGGCTGAAGTTGGAGACGACGGCGCAGGCATTCGATGTTGGAGCCAATGCGACATGAAGAAATATCGAGGTTGTGGTTTCACCGTTTCGCCTTGTGATGTAACACACGGATAGTCATCCACCCAGCAGACGCCCTCGCGGAGGAGCTCGTTCAAAACACTCTCCGCTCGCTCCTGAGTCCATCCGAGACACATGCAAATGTCATTGGCTGTTAACCATCCGCCTTGAGAATCGAGCTTCAACTGCTCTGCTAGGCTTTCACCGTTACTGGCTGTAACGGACTTTTGTGAATCGGAGTACGGACCCGAAGCTGTCGCTTGTTGAGTCTGCCCGCTGGACTTAGTCTGGCTTGCTTCGCTGGACTCGGGTGTGACCAAAACGAAGTCGTCTTCCCCGTCTTCGAGAGTAATTGATTCGATGTTTGGTGGGGCCTCCTGTTGCTTCCCTTGTACCCATTTGTCGTTGGTAAGTAATGCGATGTGTTTCTGCCATCCTGCGATCGATGAGGAGACTTCCACCGCGATCTTCCCAAATCTGCGTATTCTCTCGGACGGAGTGAGAAGTCCCGCTAACTCCAGCACAGCAACGCTCTCTTTTCTCAACTCCAGTGGGACCGAAATGCAAAAAGTGTGGCCTGCCATATCCACTAGTCGGAAACCATTACCGAGTACAGACACCGACTTGATGGCTCGCCGTACATCGTCAGTTGAGATATCGAAGGCTTCTTCGCTGGCACCCATTCGACTCGCAATGGCTCGGCGACGCACTCTTAGCTTCGCAACGAGATCATCCAGCGGAATCAACCCGCCGTTCTGGGATCGTGTCATGATGCAGATTTCAATCAGTTGGACCGCAAGCTCGTAGTAGAAGTCACCCATGCCAAGCGACTGTGTCCAAACACTCTTCGTAGAGGCTAGAGGATCCACGCCGATGGTGTTACACATCTTCTGAAACTGAGCGCGGAACACGGGATTCCGATTTATCTTGTCTTTGTGCTTGATGGCGAAGTCTTGGAGATTCCTCTGGAACATTTCAAGTTGATTCTCAATTGCTGCAAGCGAGGCCTGGCCAAGATCGTGGCCCAGCGACTCAAAGCGAGTCTCCACCTCCTGCTTCCGCTGCAGACCTCCAATACCAGGCCCCCGTCGTCGCATAGTGTCGCTCAGAATCAGCCCAAGGCAGTGCTGAAAATGGGAGACGGATGGATCCTAGCCTACGTAGGCGAGTTATGAAGGATACGTTGCTCTGACCAGATTGCTCTGATCGGGGTTTGTGGCGATGTTTTGTTTCTGCTCCACACTAACGTATTGGTCGATCAGTTCAGAGTTGGTAATGTTGAGTCAAGACTCGCCACTTTCCTCACCCCTTAGGATAGGTACACTACCTATTCGAGCGGTACCGGAAGACGTATGACGGAACGATGTGGCATCAACTGGTAAGTGACTGTACATTGTTGGTTTATTCAACTATCACCTCCCGCCCGCACTATGTAATGTTTTTATTCTTCCCCTAAGGAGAGCTCCAGTCAGCTTGTCAGGCCTGTCCCAGCCGTCCTGGCCTTGTTTCGTCGGCTCCACACTGACACTTGTTGACGAAACGTGCGGGTCGGATTAGCCGGATCAGGTTAAACCAGGAAGAGCTCGGAATTGTGCGTCATCTGATGACGGATGGGTATGATCCAGAATACCAGTATGTTGTACAGTGCCGTCGAGAACTAATACGCTTACTGACTATATTGAACCTGAATAACTTGAATAATTTAGGTTTTAATTACCCACACGGACGTTCTACACGGGAATCACACCCAGTGTAAGCTCTTGAACTAACAAGTTACAGACTCGCACTTGTGAAAGTGTGAGAAACCGACTGGATTTGGATCGAGGATCGACCCGCTCCGGAGCTATCGCAAGTAGATTCACTTGGATAGACACGTAGTAGCGTATTGTAAGGACTGCAAAGAAACATATCTGCTTTGCGCATATCTCCCACTCCCCGCCGCTGATCGCTTCGGACAGTTCAATGGAGTACTACGGACCTAGTCTAACAAGTCTGACCCAGTACAGAAACCAGGAGAACTCAAGATCGATCATGTCAGATCTCAACCGTACACCATTGCAGCTCGCGACATCGTCGCCTCAGCGTAGTATTAAGGCACTCGTGGTCAATTCTTCGCCCTTCCGACCCACCTCGATCCCTTCCTCACCTATGACCTCGCTGACGGCCGAGCACTTCCAGAACTCTTCCACCACACAGCAGCAGCACTACTACTCAACCCCACAACCGGGAAGTCCCCAACCCTACAGCCCTCTGCCTCCTTCCCCCCGTCCACCTTTCATGGAGCCCACGCCTACTTCGCGCTCACGGCACAGTTCTAGACCCGTGACACCTCCACAGGGTGTTCCGGCATCCTCAGGTATGAACTTGTTCGATAGTGATAAAGCCGGTGACGCGTCTTTGATCCCATTTGCCCCCTCCATTATTGAGATGCCTGGAGAGTCTGACAGTATCCGCGCGTCTATGGTACGACTAAATACCGAAAGCGAGAACGTGACTACGATGATCGGATTCGAGGTCGGTGGTCTTGAGGACGGCCAAGGGTATGATGACGAATACGACGATGGCTACGAGGACGAAGAGGTTGAGGATGTGATGAATGCTCGAGCCGTCCCCATCAGGCCAACCGAAATGCGTGTTGGTAGTTTGCCCAACCACGAGCATGAGCACCCTTCGACATCTCAGCAACGCCAAAGCGTTGCCTCAGATGAAATGGCCAGTCCTGAATTTGGGGCTTATCGTCTTGGCTCTTCTTTCTCTTTCCAAGAGCCCCTCCCTTCGGCCCACCTAATTGCACTCCCCTCCCCCAAGGTTTCCCCGAAGGGCAACTTCTGAGTATTAAAGGCTTCGCCGAGGCTCGAACCAGGCTTTAAGTATCCGACCTGGTGCATGATCTGACCCGATTTTGCAACACCTTTCCGGTATCATTCTGTCTTTCTCTGATTTATTCCCATACTGTTCTTCGGATTTAATCCTATCATGTTCCCATATCAAGCCAGATTCGTTACCCGCAGCATGTGGACATCATCATCACCCCTCTCCTCTTCAAATCCGTTTTATCTACAATGCTCGATGTTGCTTCGCACTCTCCTACAGATATCTCGAAATTGGTCGCCCGCTGTCCGCATCGATGAGGAGAGATTCGAAATGTTCATCTCTCTTGTCACGCATCCGAATTCAGCCGCGCTGCCTCACAACAATAAGTTGTGTTTACCCCACCCTCTCTTCCAAAAGCCATGCCTATTTGTCCTCATTCATCAACGTCGTTTTCACCACCTCCCCACCCGTCGCTTTCACCTCCCAGCCCCCATCCGCTTATTTACTTATTCACCCGTCTATCCACTCATTCATCCATTCCTTCATCCGCCCATATCGACCCTGCTTGGTACATGTGATACTGGGCAAGTCTTCGTTTTTCCCTATGAAATCCCGTCTCCCTCTTCTTCTGTACTAACATCCCACTGCGATTTTTAAGCTCATTGCTCATGTTGTTCTCTAGTACTCGTCTATGTAGTAAGCCTATTGGTGTAATCGTACGAGAATGGTGTTTAAAAACTCTGGAGCATTCTGCAATACGAACTTTCTGTGGTTATTTATTATGTCATTGAACGATTTGCGATTATTATTATATTTCTTCCCGTTGCTCCACAACACTCGTAGTCCTGCCTCCCAAAGCTTTGCCCACGAGTCTAGTAAGTACGGCTCGCGCAGTACGTCAATTTGATTCGTTTCGCTATCTTCTCATCGCAGAAGGGTAGCTGTTGACTTAACACGTTACACAAGTCAAAGAGAAAACCATAAGAGAATACAGTGACCACCCATCAGTGCTTTCCTCAATGCATTACAGGTAACGGCTTGAGTGTCAGTTACGAGGGCATGAAGTAGCTAGCAATGCGGTCCATAGCCTTTGCTCAGGATCGCCGCAACATCGCGATGCACCGTGAACTTGCAATTGTCCAGAAATTGTACTTGTAGATGTGGCGCGGTCTGGTTGTAAACTGCCTTGATGCCAGTCTCCACCTCAAGGCATGTTAATCGATCAGCCAGTGCGACTGATGCGGCAAGATTGTTGCGAATTTCTCCGTAACTACCGTCCTCACCCCAAGTCCAGAGTGAGAACTTAGCTGGATCTCTTTGAAGGCCTAGTATGTTGATGTGACCGCATCCATACATAATCCTTACGATTTGACCTATCCACTCGAGTGCCCCAGTTGACTTGACCCATCCGCAGAGATGCAGGATCTCAGAGATCAGTGTGGCTCCGTCCACTCCATCATCTCCAGCTCCCTCCTGCATTCGCCAGATAATCTCCAAAACCGTAGGAGCGACAAACCAAAATGGAGTTACAATATAATACCCGCAGCGACCATCAGCCCGTGTCTCTACTTTTTTGGTAGCAATCTTGTCAGCGGACTCATTTGTGTCATTTACCAACGAGGACACCTTAGACACGGAGTTAGCAGTGTAGGGTGATGGGTACAGACCTAGTAAGCACATGGTGAGGCGAGGCAATGTGGCTATTTCATTACCGGGGTTCCAGTTTGCGAGTTTGGACGCAAAAGCCAGCGGCGCGGAAACCTGCGCTAGAATGCAGTGGGTCACGAGCTCCGTAATAAGAGTGCTCACTTCACCAGCGCTTTCGGTGCGGCTGGCACCGCGCAAAACGGACGCGTATAGGCTGCGCCCTGGAGGTGCATGCTGACCTGTTGCAGCCGCATTGCCCTGCGGGGATCTGTTCTCCAAAATCGAAATCAAGTCAGTCGCTGTGATTTGCAGACCGCAGGCTGCTCTGAAATACCTCGCATACTCTTGGATCTTGTCTCCCTCCTCAACACGGATACGTTTCACACTCTGAGGGACTGTGTAAGGCGTTGGCCACGCCTGGTCAAAGATAGTGACTATCCTCTCGAGAGCGAACGAGCCCTCCCGGTCCTTTACCTCAACACCACGATTTGCCTGGTGGTCACAAGCTATCGCCGTCGCTTGTGCTGGCGCTTGTTCAGTCAAGTTGGCTCTCTGGTATCGCTCGCGCTGGGACGATACCCAGTTTACAAATGCTGTCGCCTCCACGATATGACTATACTCTTCATTCGGATTTTCCTCTTGTCGTATGCTCATGACGGAGATCTCACGCGGCCCTCCACTCGTGAAGGCGCTGATTTCCGGGACTCCGTGCGCCGTGCATAACAGGCCACGCACTGTTACTCGACTGCCCTGGGAGATCACTGCACGCAGTCCGATTGGCAGACCATTTCGGTGGTCGAGATTGTTAAAGAGAGCGTTGCCTGGGGGGCAAGCGCCCGAGCGAATAGCCATCAATTCTTGTGCAATGGTGGCTACAGTATGGGTACAATGACCAGAGCTGCGTCGGAGCTGTTGCCCGTTGCTGTCCTGCTCCTCCCTCTCCTCTTCTACATCCGTTCTTGGCGTTTGCTGCGGCTGTAGCCCTGACTCAGTGCGCTCCATCGTTTCGATGTGCTGCGTACAAGTCTGGTCATGCATGGTGTAAGGGAACATGCCTTTTAGTACCTCCGCTTCAGTAACCACCTTCGTGGACTGTTTGAGCCAGCATACACATCGAATCACCCCAGTGCCATCGTCCACATAGTACGTCAGCTTCCGTGGTGAGACATGAGTTTCCACGACTACACCACATATCTCGACATACCGCAAAGGCCAGAAGCCAAGCAGCCAGTAATTGCTCAGTAGAGTTGTGCTCGAACTACCCACGCTTGCGTTGCTCTCGTGAGCACCTCCACTTGGGAGTCCACCTGAGGCGACTCTCGGAGCGCTGCCCGGGGCGGAGAAGAACACATGCTGATGAATATGAGCAATGAGTAGTTTGTAAAACCTACGTTGCAGGACGACTGCAGGTGCGTTCGGGAAGCTGTTTTCGATTCGATCAGTTCGATCAGCGAGCCATGCGTTTGCCGCCGATGCATACCCTTCGAGCTGAGGGAAGAATCTGAGTCTCGCGGCAACCCTGGAGATGCGGCTGGCGCGAGCGGTAAAGCTAGCACACGCAATGTGCGCACAGCAACACTCAGTATGTTGTGTTAAGTTACACAAACACACCGGCTGCGGGCCCGCACCCGCGTCGGACTGCATTTGCCCTCCATATAGCCTTCTGGATTTTCAAAGAAAACCACCTCGCTTGGGTTGCTGAATCTGGCGTGTGACGCTGGATACTCTCCAACAAACGCGTGCTTCTTGCGAGGTCACCCTTGTAACGCGTATTACGCCGGATAAATCCGAACTTCGAATGTATCCTCCCCTAACCTTGGCCCTTTACCCACACCACCGACAATTTCCTCCACGCGCGGCTCTAAAAACCTGATTTTTGAGTGTATTCCTGGTGGAGAGTCCCAGTTTTATTGCACTCACTGGGTTCCTTCCGACTTCACCTTGTATAGCTGCCTAGATCTGCTCCAGGATTCCTCGGATTCCTGACGCTTACCTCCAAGATCCAACCCCTGTTAAGGCCGGCTGCTCACCACGTCGCACGAGGCGTGGCATTTTTCACCATAGGACACGGCTGTAGCGGCACCATGGCTGACTTTGCAGACGTAAGTAGTGTTGTCTTGCTATCAAACTGGGTGCGCTGCCGACAGTATGCTGCATGATCTGTTTCTGGCGTGAAGAAGGTGCTCAGAACCCCACGCGGATCTCGTTCGCGGACCGCGGACGGTGCGCTGGTGTCCATATGCTCCCTCGCTTAACCATTCGTTGGCCCTCCACCTAACCTACTCTCCCCTTGATCATATAGGCGGAGTCTGTGAAGACTACGCACAGAATCCCTCTGAACCCAAAGTTCCCAGTGCTGCTTAATATCAAGAAGGTACCGAGTCATGCCATGCATCATGTCTCGGCGTTGTTGGCAATGCCACAGATCCGTTTTGAACGCACCTCGACCACGAACACATTTGACTGGAACATTGGTTGGATTGACAAATGCTCCAGAGAATTCTTCCAGAGTCTGAAGATCCATCAGAAAGTTAATCACATGCCTGGTGTAGAGCAGCTTTCCCGCAAGAAATGCTTGACCAAGTGTCTTTCCGGTCTTGTTAATGTGCGTCCTGATGACTTCTCGATTGCCCCGCGTTCCTGGACGTTCCCTCAGGGCTATTCAGCGTTCGTAGCGGCTTTCACTGCACAGCGCGAGACCGAGGCAAAGCGTCAACAAGAATATGAAGCTGCGCTTGCTGAATATGAAGAAGCCGTGCGCAAACTCAAAGAGGAAGGCAAGGAACGTGAAGCTGCCGAGCTGATGCCTCCAAGCCCTCCCCCCAGGCCCATGTCATATATTGTCAAGCCGGGCTCAGCGTGTCAGGGCCGCGGAATCTACTTGGCAATGGAGCTAGACCAAATCAAGAAGATCCCTGGGAACGTCGTCCAGGAGTACATTGCGAACCCACTTCTGATTAACCGAAAGAAGTTCGACTTGCGCATCTACGTTCTGATTACCTCAGTGTACCCTCTGCGTATTTATTTATATCGCGATGGCTTGGCGCGTTTCTGCACCGAGGACTACGTCGAACCGGATGAATCGAACATCAAGCAGTTGTACGGCCACCTGACAAATTTCACTCTCAACAAGACGAACGCAAAGTTCGTTCACAATGATGACGAGGAAGATGTACAGGGCGATGGTAGCAAGTGGACGCTGGAGGGCTTCAACGACTACATGGAAGAACACTACGGACGTGACGTCTTGCAGAAGTTGTGGTCTCGTATCCATGATGTTTTGATCAAGACAATACTTGCTACGGTTCCTGTGATGGAAGGTGGCTACCGCGTTCTGTACCCACGTGACACATATGGTGCTCACTGCTTCCAGTTGCTGGGCTTCGACATCTTGGTCGATTCCGACTTGCGTCCCTGGTTGATTGAGGTCAACCGCAATCCTTCCCTGCGATGCGACGCTCCCTTGGATCAGAGGATCAAATCCCAGCTTCTTGGCCAGACATTCTACCTCCTAGATCCCGCTTCGTATCTACGTCCGATTCGCGATGCAAGCAAAGCTGTACACAACGTGCTTGTTGCGCGAATGCAACAGCAGAAACAGGATGGACAAGGCGATTCGAGTAGCGATGCCAATGCATCTGACAAAGCCGAAGGTGCCATTGATGGAGATATTGCCTTGAAGGAGTCGGAGTTCTCAACTGGGGACTCAGTTGAAGCTGCTATAGCAAAGGCCGCCGAAGTCGCAAAGGCGTTGGGTATTGAAGACATCCAATCCAACCATCCGGATGCACAGCGCTCACGTGATATTGCAGAACGCCTTGGGGTTCCGAAGCCCTTTACATTGCATCACATCCCACGCCCACTTGCAAGACGGCTGCTAACAGACAAGGCTGAGTACGCATTCTACCAGCAGCGTCGCGCTGCATACGAGCTCACGATGCGTCTAGCCCACGAAGATCGAGTCGTCGCAGATCTGATCCGCAAATCGCATACTGATCCCTCTCAAGGTCATCTGGACTACCTTGAGGCAGCGCGAAACAACCCGTCAGCAAAGCATACCACCGGTCTTCGCGCACCCAAAGTCCAGATGCACAAAGACGAAGATGGATATCCATACTTCGAACGTGGATGGCAACGACTTTATCCCATTACTGCATTTGCCGACTACCCCGCTCTCGACATGCTTCCCTCCGATCTTGCATCGTTGGTTCCATACCCTGACTTAGTTCAAGATGAGCTAGACTACGTCAAGAATGTACAAATGGGCTACGCTCAAGATAACGCTGAAGGCAAGTTCGGCACCGAAACAAAGACCGTGACAACAAATGTTGAAACAAAGCTTGTAGATGATCTTCCTGCTTACAAGCATGTCATGTTCACGAGCTTAGCGTTCGAAGAAGGGCGACAGCGACAGGCCTACTACCAGGAGCTCATTGAAGTGTGCAGAAATCAGGCAAAACCGTGGTTGGCAGCTGCCGTTCAGGACGCGCTTTCTGCTAGAATGGGACCTGCGGGACTTATTCGCGCCAACTCCGCCGCAGCTGCAACCGGTGCTTCTAATGCTGCGAGCTCAGCGCCAACTGCAGGACCAGCTGCGTCAGTAACGTCCGGTAGTGCAGGGGGCTCGAGTGAAGGAGACATTTCGGTGACATTTACCGAAGGAGAGCTTGCGGCTGAGGCCGAACGCAAGATGAGGCGACGAATCGTTCGAGGTGGCGCATCCCTCCGCGTAGTTACACGGCAATTCCGACAAACCTCCATTCGAGGCAGCCCCGAGGTGACGGATAGTTCCGATGGAAGTGCTCAATCGCTCCCTATGACAGAAAGCCCCACCCCTTAGCATGAATGGGTTGCATTTCAAGCCTGCTGAAGTAAGATCATAAGTGTTACATGCATAATTATGTGGTCTACCCCTCAGCGAGTTGCATGTGCTGCATCAGTCGACTGAAGCAAATTCAAAGCATATGATTGTATACTTGCAATGGTGTATGTTCGTCAACTGTGGAGTCTGTAGGGATCTGGAACTCCACGAGCTATTCCCGATACGAGCCCTCCACACTTTTAGATCCTTAATACGATTACCTATCTACCTTTAGAACGCGACGTGTACTAGAAGAACAATCAAATAACCCGCTAGGTTAGTCGATTGAGGCTATCAGACGTGTGCGCTTCCTTAGATTCTCCAAGGGCTCAGTGCCCTGCCCTCCTCGGAGTTGAGTGGAACTTGTGCGAGCTTTTCCGTTAGCTGTCTCTCCATCTCCTGATTTCTGCAACCATGCACTCCTTGGCCGCACTAATAGAGACCTCCAAGGTGACTTTGTTCGCTCAACATTTGTGGAGTTAGTGTTATTCTCGTCTGCAAAGCCGCTGGTGAAAGGCGTGGGTGATTCTTCTCGGGCATTTGGGTATGTGATGCTAAACGGTCTGGTGAGAGGGGCAGCGTCAGTGCCTAGACTATTCTCAGTGAATCTCTCAACAGCTCGCTCTCGATCAAGATTAAAGAGCGACGATGCTAGGCCACTCTGGAGCTGTGGAGCCGGACGATTGAAAATGGATGTCAACAACGCACTCTGCCTAGCCTGTTTGGGTACTCCTGTCGCTGCGCACCCTGTTGAGCAGAGTCGGGCTGGCTCATCCGCGGTTCGAATGCCCGGTGTCGCGAGGTTAGCCGCATGTGTCGACTCGATGCTATCACCCGGGGTGAGGACACCTGCTGACTGCAGAGTGGGGTTGCCCTGATTTTCACGCCGAGATTCGCTGGTAACTCCTGGAAACATGTCAGCCGATGAATCCGTCCCAATCCTTGCAAAGAGTGCGGCCGGCGTCGCTGTAGCTGAACTGTTTGTTGTCGCCGTCGTCGAGGGATTCCAAATTAGAGCCCCGCTGGGGCTGGGAGAATCGAACAATGGTTGGCCTATCTCGTTAATGCTGGGAGTGCTGATGACATTCGTAGTGTTCTCACCGCCAGCCGATCCAGAGGATTGCTGTTGATGCAGTTGTGTGAGAGATGACAGTTCGCGAATAGCATTCATATTGAGTCGCTTAAGAGACTTTCGGAGCTCGTTGTTCGTGGCCTCAAGAGTTGTGATTCGGACGCGCAGGCTCTTATTGCTCTCCACAAGCTGGATCTCTTGTGCAAGCTTCTGTTCCAGCTCCTGCTGCAATGAGTCACGAGCCTGCCGGAGCTTGTTCACTTGCTCCATCGCTGTCTCACTTTTCTCAGTGAGTTCGGCATTGCTGGCTAGCAGCTTACCACGCTCGATGATATGAGCTCGATTTAGTTCACGTGAGGCGGCAAGTTCTGCGTCAGTTCGATTGAGAGCTGCTCGTAGTTCAGCACTTACTGCGATAAGATCAGTATTGTCCTGAGCCATGCGAGCGAGCTCTGTCCCTAGAACCATAAACATTTCAGCTGATTGTTTTACAGCGGAACGCAGGGAAGTCGCCAGCGTGGCGCGGTCAGCCCTAAGTCTTGCAATATCATTCATTGCCATGCTGGTGACCCTCTCAATCGTCCCTCGTAGTTTCTCAGCCTGCTCCTGTGCCTCTTGCAGTTTTAAAGTCTGCTCAGCCTTCTCGGCCTCAAACTGTTGCACTTGTGCCGCATGTTGTGTGCGCTCATGGAGGATCGTTCCGTCCACTGCTTCTTTGACTTTGAGGAGTTCAGCCTGGAAGGCCTGTGTGTGTTGAAGGGCCATGTCCCTCAACTCGTTCAAGTCCTGGCGTAGGTTTTGTACGCGAAGTCCCAGTGTTCGGGTCTTAGACGCCACCCCTTGGAGGGCCCGCTGTCCCACCTGCGTCAACCCAGCAAGCTGAGAAATCAGTCGGAACCCCTCATGACTGCAGTTCGCGAGGTTATGTGTCAGCTCCAGAAGTGACATTGGACCACATGGCATAGTGTCAGCCGCGTATGCTGCGCATTCGCCCAGATTATTGCAGGTACCGCTCTCAAGGGCAGTCCCAGCTCGAGTCAACTCGCTTTCGGAATTTTCCTGAAATTCTGTCACTTTTTGCTGATTGGAGAGTACCTCGAGCGGTCCTTGAGATGCATCTTCTACAACAGCCGACATACGCGGTGCTCCGTTAGTATCCATATTTCTCCAAGTCCGACACGCCGCGGAAGCGTGGAAACTGGCACGTTGGAAAATTGGACTTTCGAACTTGGAAAAAAAAAAAACGCTCTTCAGAACAACCGGAGGTGCATGAGTTCCATGCTGTTACTCAGTGGCCCGCCTGATTCGACTTGAAAAGTTGCTGTTGAGGCTAATATACGTACAACTGGAGTTTATTACGAATAGAATAATAGCTACATGTGATGTCGCAGTTTGACTACCTGCGAACTGCTGCCAAGACTGCGAGTTTTTCTTTCAGTGAAGCGCGATGCTTCACCTTTTGCATCTGACGCACCCGGCGCACTACACCTGGATTCTTGGCAAGGAGAATACGGCGACGCTTGACACGGCGGTCACGGACCGAGTCCATCTTACGACTCACAGCGGTATATGCATTCAAGTACGTGTCGGCGTCGAATCGCTGCTTGATCTGCTCCAACAACTCTGTTGCAAGCTCTTTGGAGCGAAGCTTGCCGAAAGGATCTCCCATAATCGCGCTGTAGCTAGCTGCAATCTTGGGATCACGTCTAAGAGCGGCAGCAAGTCGTGAAGATACTCTAGCATCACGCTCGGCAGCGAAGAGAATTGGGTGGAGCATGCATTCCAAAACTCTGCCCTTGAGGTGTTCAGGTGGGAGTTGGCCCACCATCATCGAGAAGATGCGATGCGCGGTGTCACGGACAATATGGATATTAGTTTGCCTGGCGAGACGAGCGACTTCTTGAACAATGACCGCTAGACCCCGATTGCATCCAATCGAGTATGCTGCCTTGCGTTCATCTGGATCAACAATTGCTGCGTGTTCCTCATACACCTGCGCCGCCAACTGTGCCGACTCGGATGCAGGGATAAAAGGCTTGCCCGAGGCATCGACTTGCGCTCCCGTCTCAAGCAACTCAACGGAAAGTGCCAACGACAGCTGTCGTACTACGCTGCGCTCGGTGCCGACCATCTTCTTCTCCTCCTGGGTCGGCTGATATGCCTGGCCGAAGGCAGGATGATCGCCAAGTTGGTACAGAACAAGAATCATAAACATAAGGTTCTTCATAATGTTGTCCGCAAATTTCTCTGAGATATACTTGGAGTTCAGCTGATGTACGCAGACCTTCGCAGCCTTCCAGACTCCTGAAATACCTGCAAAGATGGAGCCAGCGAGGTACTCTGAATCGGTAATCCTGGAGAGATCGGTGGCAGCGAACACCTTCGCCATGACACGGCTGGCGGCTTCACGAACCCATGCGTGAGAGTGAACCGCCAATTGAAGAACACGATCCCAGACCCCCAACTTACGCATTAGTGGCAGAGACTCATGTGGTACAGCTGTGAGAACGCGCTCTAGGTTGCACAAAGCTGCGTACCCGTACTGCCAAGGTGCATCGAGCGTCACAGCTTGCTCAGAGTCATCACCTATTGGAGCGGAGACGTCGGCTTGCGCAGCTTGATCACTCTGCGACTCTCCTCCGGGTAGCAATGAGACAGACTTTGAAGACTTGGAGGAGGATTCGCTTGTCTTGGCTGAGCGAGTCTTGGATTGAGCGAGTCTGCGTTTCTCCTCCGCAACCGTGCGGCGCACCAATGCAGCATCTTCGTCAATATCGTCGGCTTCGGATTCATCACCCTCAACATCATTGCCCGCTGCAACGTCGGAGAGAGTCAACTGCTTGCGTCGTGCGTTCTCGCTGGCTTCGCTAAGCGCTGCTTCGAAGGATCCGGACTCCTCCAGCTCCTCCTCGGAGTCAATTTCCTCCGATTCACGCGCGGAGTCGGAACCTTCCTCATCTCCATCGGCGTCACTGCCCTCTTCACGCTCGGCGTCGCTTATCGACTTTTCATCGTCCTCGTCCTCAGAATCGGCAAGGCCATGAATTTTCTCCAGGTCATCGATCTCTGGGACACTCTCTGTGGTATCTGGCTTACGCTTTTGTCCGAGCTCTTGAAGTACATCATCCGCATCGTACTGTTCTTTATCCGGATAGTCTTTTGGCGTCTTTGTCGTAGATTTCAGCTGACGGCGAGCTTCACGCTGCTGCTCCTTCTTCATCAACTCGGCCAGGACCTTTTCAGGATCGAAACCGTCGATAGCCTCATTTGTGACCTTGTGTGATGTTTCCTGCTCCATATTTTCGGGATCGAGCACGGCCAGGGGCTTTGCAGCTCCTGCGATCTTTCTCGCGATAATTGTAGTAGCATCCATACTATCTGCATTCGGGTAACCGAGGGTCTGTCGAGCGGCTTCAAGATGTGCTTGACGCTCGGCAACCGCGCGCGCAAGTGCATCGATGGAGGTCTGCATCTGTGCCTTCAAGCGTTTCAAGTATCGTGGCAGATAAGGAATGAAGGCCTCTTTCATGGCGCAGCAGGCTTGCGAGAGCACTTGCGCGGACATGATTTGTTGGGCAGGCTGGTCGCTGTCGAGCCAGACAAAAGTGGCCGTCAGGATGGAGGCACGTTTCTCAGGCGCCACTCGCGTGAAGAAATGACGCAACATATCCGCAATCTGCATGCGGCAATGAGGCACCTCCTCGTTATAAAGCGCAACCACAGCGGGGAAGAAGACGATGTCAGCTAGTTGCGTCAGGACCTGAGCAGGGAACTTCATGACTACATGAGTCAGCAGTTCAATCACTGAGGACCGTCCAGGTGGAACTGGGTATTGGAGGTTATTTACCAAGAACTCGACGTGTTGGCGGATACGCTTAGGCATAAGCGGATAGTCTAGCAAGAACTGGAGAATACATGCGGCCGCAGAGAGGCGGATGGTGCGTGAGTGATGCTGAACCATAATCTCGCTGATGGCATTCATGATGTCATAGATTTCGGGTGCCACGACCTTGCGAGTCAAGAGGCATCGCAAGAGCTGGAACACCACGGCATGTCGTGTTTGGAACTTGAGATCGCTCTGAAGCATCCGGACGAGGGCTGACATCTGATCTTGGGAGAGTGTAAAATTAGTGCAGTATCTGAACCCAGATGTTAAGACTGCAAAGCAGCAGCTGCGGACGCCTGCCGTGATGCTTGCGCTAGCAGAATTCGACATCATCTGAGGAGTGTCCAAGAGCTTGCGTAGCACGAACTGCGCAAGCGGCGCCGAGTAGCGTGACCAACGAGGCAATGGCAAACGAAGGAGCATTGCACAAATGCGCAATGACTGTGCAACTACCGATGAAGTGCGCGCATAGAACTTCTGCAACGTCTCATTGATCTCCTTGGCCTTCGCTACGCCTCGTCCGCTACCGCCGCCACTGCTTGTCGGTTCAATCACCTTTGCTGAGCCTGAACTTGTTGCTGCGCTGATTCTACGTTTGGCCGCCTTGTGGCCCACGTTAACTAGGAGGATCGCACGAAGGATAAGGGAGACCAATGGATCTACCATGGAAAGGAGTAAGGTTGATACCTGGTTCGCCCTACTAGTTGGAGCAGCCGCCATAGGATCTCCGCCTGCTTCTACTGATACCACAGACCTAAGCTTTGCTGCCTCTTCGACATTTAGATTCTCAACTTTTTCAAGGCGAAGTGCAGTACCAAGCATGTCAAGAGCGAAGAGGAGGAAAGTCGAGCCACCGTTGTAATTGCCAGTTGCGAGCGAAATCATGTAGCCCGATACTGAGTCGTGAGTCTGGAGGTTGGTCATGTGAGAGACACGCTTCTTGGTGCGCTCTTCATTTTCCAGAATTTCCTTCAGGTTCGATTCGTCCTTCGCAAGGCCGCGAGAATCAAGCTTACCTCGACCACGTGCTTCATCAAATTCGAGAGCCACAGGGCCTTTGCGCTTGGGCTTCGTACCGCCTAAGGAGGGATGAATCGCAAATAACTCTTCTCTAGAAACACGCTTGCCAGGTCGTGCGGGGCCAGATGCTGAAGCGGGCGCAGTAAGTGCCTCCTTCTTCATCGCATCTTCCACCGCGCGCCGATACACTTCCTCATCATTCCTAAAGATCTTGCCCGTGTACTTGACCTTCTGCTGTTCACGCTTCTGGCGTCTTCGCTCCGCTTCATCTGCCTCAAGGGTACGGTATAGATTGTCCAATCCATACGCCTCATACTCGGCTTCCGAGTCGTCATCGGACGACGCCCTTTCGTCCCCAGATGACAAAAAGTCCGAACTAAAATCGGTCGACTCGGTATCAACGGAAACTTCGCCATCCACTGAGGTCCTCGGGAGAGGACCGGCGACGACTACTCCGCGCTGATCTGCCACATCACTCGATCTGGTTGAATCTGATTCACTACTCGACGAGGACGAGGAACTGGACTCTGTGTCACTGCTGGAGAAATTTCCAGAGGCTTTAAGTGCCTGGATGCCCATAGGCCACTTACGGCTCATCTGTGCGAGTCGTCCTGGGGTGGACGGGGCCTTTGCAGGCACTGACTTTGCAGGCACTAGCTGTCGAGATTGCTCTGTCTTGGTTGCCCGCTCCCGCTGCTGGCTCGTGTGTTCTTCGCCTTCTTCCAATGTCAATCCAAGGCGTGCATAGCGCTCCTCCTTAACTTTACGTGCAGCCTCTTTTTCGGCGCGCTCACGTCGTCGACGTTCGATGCGTTGTCGTCTGCGCTCTTCGTCGTCCGGGGCACCAGTTGCTTGATGCATAATCGTATGAACATACAAGAGCAAGTCTCTAGTGCTTACAGAAGGATTCAACTCCAGTCCAGCATTAATAAGCTTGAGGACCGAGCTTATGCTCTGCGTTGTAGACAAGGGTACGGCACGTCCGAACTCGTCTGGCAATAACACACGCGACAGCAAGTTCACGATGACTGTAATGGTCGGGTTGAACTGAATGAGACGGGCAATAATAAAGAAACTGTGAGGTGCACGTGAGGCTTTAGTCTCCCTGTGCTGATTGCGCACGCCAGGATTTTGTTTTTCACGGCCGACTGGTCCGATCAGATCATTAAGAAGGATGGGCAGGATGAGTGGCAAGCAGTAGTCAATATCACCAGGTCTCACCCTATTGTCACGGGCCAGCGCAGCGATCAACTCGTTCACTACGAAGCCGAGTACATGCAGCTGATAACCGCGAGCGAGCGCAAACTTCAACTCAGTTATGATGTGGAACATGAAAGGTACACCAACGGTCTCGAAAACCTCCACCAGTGTCTTTCGCGCAATATCACGATAGAGTTGGGAACGTCGAGCAAGGTGCATGCAGAGAACACGAACCAGTCGAGGGAAGATATCCTGGAATTCTCTCGATGGGAGTCGTTGCAGAAGCTTGACAATGGCCTTGACAACGGAAATTCGAACGATGCCCATAACACGGCCCGCGATCATGGCCTGGGTTCGCCTGACGTTTGCGGCGCGGCTATTATCGCGTCTTCCTCTCTCGTGTTTCTCCATATTCTCTCGAACCTTCTGATCAAGCTCTTCGCGTGAAGGTTCGCGGAGTTCGGTACAGAAGGCAAACAGCTCAGGCACAATGCCTTTAGCAAGTGTGCGCCGAATCAAATCTCCCATCGATTCCGTTGATGAAGTGTGAGACGTTTTCGATTCCATGAGCGATGGTGAGGATTGTAATAGAGCTGCCATAGCTCCCTTTGACCGGCCATTTCGTGGCATGGCTGTAGAAGACTGTGGCGTGCTACCATCCGAAGTTCCAGACTGAGTAGAACCGATGTCAAATGGGAAGGCATCAAGAACACTACAGAGGCCACGGATGAGCGCTTTTTCCTTGGTAAAGCGCTGGGCTCGGAGTTCCGTCAAGAAATACACCAACTGGCGATGGTATTGCTCCCATGGCAACAGTGAGCAGACGGCTCCAATGGCCTTGAAAGCAATTTCGACGAGTTTAGCCTCTGCCGCAATCGCGGCAGGAGATCGTTTGTCTTTGTACGCGGCACGTCGCTTGATATTGCCCTGTTTGTCCTCTCTCAATCCACCGATTGCACCTCCAAACGCGGCATCGCTGGCCTCAGTCACAATTTGCATCAGGATTGGAAGCAGCAGTGGAACAACTGCACCACTAAATGGAGTTTCAATCGCTGTATAGGACCTAATGTTTTCCTCTGTGGCTGGCATTTCATAAAGCGGAGATCGGCGTGCGACGGTTGTTTGCGAAGTTTCCTCCTCAGTCTGGAGGATCCTCTTATACGAGACATCATGTGGATTCTCCCACTCGAGCATCTGAGCCTGGTCCTGCGCTCGCAAGCCATCATGTAGCAGGTAGTCCTTTTGGCCGGCTTCGCCTTCCTCGGCAGCCATTGCGCTAAGAGCATTCGCGCGCTTCGCGGCCTCCCTGGTGCTTTGGAAAATCTTGTCACCGACATTGGTAGGCTGTGGAACGGAGACTTGCTGCTCACCATCAGCTCCCTCGGGATTCTCAGGCTCGAGGTCAGATAATGCTAGCTCCGGTTCGGAGGCATCAGCATCCGCGAACGACATAGCGAGCTTCGCTTCTGACTCGATGTCGGCCAGATCCTGCATAGGCTCGGCCAACATACGAGAAGTGACCTTTCGCCTCTTCTCGAGTTCGGTGTTATAGATTTCACTGAATGGGACTGACTGCGTGCATATACGATCACGAGCACGCTCAACCTCAGCAATGATACGCAGGAGAATTTGTCTTCGTCGTTCAAGCTGGACATGAGTAATACTGTAGTAGAAGTCAATATCTGGATTAGCATTTGTAAGGGCCGCAAAAGCAGTATAGTACTGCGGGTATGCTCGAGCCATAGACCCAATCAGGAGAATTGCGGGCTTACGAACTGGCACGTGAGGAGAGTTAATGCCAGTGCGCAGTGAATTTGAGATGAAACCGCGTAAGAAGCCTGATGGGAACATCTGCTCCCGCGAAAGGTGTTCCGTCGGAATTGGTTGGCCGTCAAACGAATCGAGGTGCTCCCACCTCGAAATGGTATCGTCCTCCTTTCCGGTTGCTTGCGCTTGCTTAGCCCTGAATTTACGGACAATTTCATCGAAACGGCCGATGTTGCCCTCAATCATGGCCTGTAGAGTCGCTGCCGCTCGTTCACGAATCGCGAATTCTGCACTATACAAGTCATTCAATGCAATGCATGCCAGAGGCATTACTTGCTGTTCTGAAAGCGCAACCGAAACTGTGAACTGGCTGTTGAGTCTCGATGCCAGTTCGGTGGCATTCAACTCCTTGGGTGAGGATTTTCTCTTCGCGAGAGCCGCGGCAAGCTCCTTTGATGAGGCAGTAATTTGGTCTGCGATAAGCTCGTATGCCTTGTAACGCGCCTCTTCATCGATGCCATTGACTTGGAAAGAGTCAACAGCTGCCAGCTTGTATAGAATTGCGATCAGACTCTCTGGCAGAATTACCCTACGCAATGCTGAAGGAGTTGCCTCGGGGTCGTTGCACAGAGGGAGGATCTTAGAGATGCATTCAATAACACGAATAATGCGATGGCGAATGTCTTGGTCGAAGTTAAGCAGTAACTGATGTGCCATTACAGCCTGCAGGCGAACCAAGAACTTGAAGTCATGTGTAATGTTAGGCACGAGATGCTCGATGGTCACAAGAATATTCCGGATGCGGCGATCGCGGCGGAGCTGAGCGGGGGTATATCCGTCGTTCATGCCATCATCCTGCCGACCAGAGTTACGATGGCCAGATGAGAAACTTGCATCGGTTCGGATAACAACCGGAGGCTTGGGCCGGCCCGATGGAAGGAACGTGATCAAGATGGCAGAGAGAGTCTGCGCGGTGCTTGAATCTGTGGCGTATGGTGCCAATCGAGCCGCAATTGCAAGCTCTCGCTCAGGCAACTTACCCCGTCTTCCACCGAACAGCTTGCCTGTTGCAATAGCCTCCAGGCGTAGATTGAGGTGATGGAGTAAGACAGGGGTATGTCGTTCTAAGATTACTTCAACGATGTCGGGAAGTGCTGGAGACAAATCTGTGACATCAATATCCGCGAACTCCACCGCCTCGAGCAGCGCCCCCTGATTGCGGAGGGTGTTAAGGTGAGGGCTGAGGAATATACTTGATTCGCGTTCTTCAAGACGTTTTTGACGTGCGGCTTCTCGGCGTCTTCGAGTGCGAGCAGAATAGCGTGCGTCATAATCGTCTGAATCAGAACCGGAATCATCCTGCCCTGGTTTTCCTAATGCCTCACGCAAGGCAGCAACTTCAGCCTCTTTGTTTCTAGCCCGATAACGTGAATGGGCCTCCAAGAGGAGCTTTGTCTGCAAATCAAGCAGCAATTCTGCCGTTTCCAGCACAGCGTAAGCAACCTTTTCATTTGTCGTCTCGCTTGAAAGAAGCGCAAAGAATGATGGGAGAATGTAGTCGAAGCATGGGAGCGCAAGAATGGGTACTAGAGATCGATGTCTGGCCAAAGCTGTGATCATGCTCACAATGCCATTAGTTGCCCCAGGTGCATTCGCCGCAATAGAACGGATCTGCATTTCGCACGTCTGCAATGCCAAACTTAAGTAACTGAACATAGCGCGAGATGTGAGCTTACCCGAGACTACGTATGGATATAGGCGAGTGCGCGATCGCAAGAGTTCTAGCGATGTCTCGTCGAAATCGTCTTGACCGAATCCAAGACCCCTTCCGAAGTTCGCTGAGGCAGAGAACGACACTTCGCCCTGGAACGGGTTCGAAGACGTTGTGTCAACATCCGTTGGTGTAAGCGATGTCGGCTTCGAGTGTGAGTAGTCAGCCAAGTCGGGTTCGGTGAGATAGATGTAGGGAGATCGAGTTTTGCGATCGATGAGGACGTATTTCGCTAGCTTTTGCTCAACCTTGTTGGTAGCCTTCTCAGCACTAGCCTTTGAATTGCTCTGGAAAACCTCGAAACTTGATATGAGCATCTCTGCTTTATCCAGATCCTGTGCAGAAAGTGCAGTCAAATACACTGGAGCCAACACAGATCCTTCAGGCTGCAGGCTCCACTCCCAGAGCTCGTCATTGCTCGCGATAGCAAGCCGGTGCGAAGGAGTCGGCTTTGCCGATGGTTTAGCTTTGCCCTTCAACTTATGCTGGACATCCATCGGCTTCGGAGTTGTATAGTCCAGCAGAGAATAATCTGCATCAACACCGAATAAGAAGGGGAAGAGATTAAACGTCGTCGACAAAAAGACCATGCATTCTTGACGAACCTGACGGAGTCGCGCGGCGACGTATTTGTCACTCGCGGCAAAATTAGGGTTAAGAATGTTTTTCAAGTCAAACCACGTACCAAAAGCGTCAGGAGAAGTCGTATCAATATCTAAAGGATCATCGAACATAGTATCAGCCTCGGCATCATCATTCTCTTCATTCGGATCCTCTGTAGTTTCGGTGTCGTCCTCTTTGTTCTCGGACTCGGTGCGCTCCTCTTCTTCTTCGAGGTCCTCTTCTTCGCTCTCGGAGCTCTGCCCATCTTCAGTGTTCTCCGTACGAAGCACTCGCTCAAACCGCTGTTGAGCTAGCTTGGAAGCTTTTTCTGCGGCAGTTGCACGCATCTCTGCGGTGATTGTAGTTGGAACCTCGGCTTCGAGGCTCTCTCCAGCAGTGCTACGTATTGCATCAAGTGCTGCTCTCGCCTGATCGACTTCTTGGCGGAGGTCACGAGCTTGCTGTGACACTCTTTGGTGATATGCGGCACGGACCTTGGCTCTATAAGCGATGAGAGCTAGTCGCGCATTTGCACGACGAATCATATACAGGACAACAGTCAAAATAGGGGGCAAAAACGGAATGATTGACCTCTTCAAAGAACCGACAAGTGAGTTGAGAACGGATATGACACCAGCCTGCTTTGCCAGATCGACCTCGGGGATCATAGGGATGTATGCACCAAGGTGCTGGGCGAGTTCTCGAGCGATGCTGTTCGACGAAAGGGACTCTGAAAGTTGCTGGCAACGCTTCATGGCGTTGAGGTACGAAGCCTCTGTGAATGGGAATTGCAAGCCTGAGAAAACACTATGCTTGTGGCTACCAGGCGGTGAACCGCCCTGGACAAACGGCATATTCACGTCAACCCCCAGCTGGCACGACCATGCTATGAGGCTCTGTTGCGCATTAACCTTCGACTGTGGTAGTGTGGCCAGCTCTCGATCAGTGCACAAGTGGACTGAAGGACCAAGATCGACTAGCACAGGCATACCATTGCCCTTCAATGATGGATGTTCCTGTACAACAGGCCCATGAGTGCTCACGGTTTGTAGCGTTGCTGCTGCCTTAATACTGCGTTCAATGATCTCAGGTCTCGTTGTAGGTCGGTTCAAATAAAGAGAATCCGCTGAAATACCCAAAATTGCATCCATAAAGAAGTTTCGTCCACCCAGCTCAATTACGTGGCAGAATAAAGCAAAGGCTGCCTCTTCTGCTTCGAGAGACTTCAAGTATTCATCTGCGAAGTCAGATCCATGAAGGGGCGTTGCCTTGCCTTCAACCAACGAAAGCTCCATTGAGGTCTTCATTTCAGCCTCTTCCTCGCCTAGCTTGTCGCGTAAAGAGGCACGCCAGTACTTTACCCTCTCCAAGTTGCGCAACTTTTCAAGGATGCCCGTCTGTCTCGCTGCAGTCAAGATGATTGCTGAGAACGGCTTAAGCACAAGCGCAATAAGGACAACCAATTCAGCCGGCGGGAGCTTCGCAACGAATGATAAAGCGGCATTGCGGATACCCGCAGTTCGGTTGGCATTTGTACCCTTTGCCACGTGTCGAATGCGAGGCATTAACAGCGAAAGGAGGAATGGAACAAGATGTGGACGGTGATGTGATTCAATTCTTTGCAGAGAGGAAGAGTCTTGAAGTTTGCCACGGTGTTTACCCTTGCTGCGCAACTTGAGATCAAAGGCCTCATCGATTACACCGCTCGCTTCTAGGCCAAACTCGCTTCGAACCGAATGCTCAAGTGCCACTGAAAGCGATGCCAATTCACTACGGAACGTTGCATCAGCTGATAGACCCATGAATCGCGGAATATATGGGGTGAGATATGGGAGATTGAGCTGAGAAAGTAGCTTCAATGCCTGGGTACGCATCTGAGGCGACTGCGATCCCAACAAACGAGCTGCCAAGGGGACCAGAACAGTAGGGGTGATACGATTGGTGAGCATGAGCTTGGGCGCGTTCGTGAACAAATTAAGATACATCCCCAGCTTTTGCTGCAGCTCACCCTTTGCTCCAGATACAAGATGTACAACTTGGAGATCGAGTTCAGATGTGGCAAGTTGGGACTTAGTGGGAGATGCATCCTTCCATGGAAGAACACTACGAACAACGGCTGGGAACCATTCGTTCTCGCCCCACTGCTGTCGTAACTGATTCATGGCATAACCTAGAGCAAGGAAGTGAAGTGCATCATTCGAGAAACCGCTCGAGTTATACACAATAGTTGGGCCCAACTCTCGACTCACAAATGAGGTTGACATCAACGCCTCATACGCGGTTCCGCCCACGTAGTCTGATTCATCCCCAGCAGCCGTCTCGTCTGTCGCTTGGACCAGCTTGTCCCACGCTGAGTTACCCTGCTTGCTCTCTGACGCTGGTGTTGCGTTCTCGATACCAAGGATGGACGCGGCAGACTTACCCGCCTGAGTGACAAGCTTCTGTCCGGTGGAGCTTTGAGGGGCATCGGAAGACGCATATTCTAATGCACTGGTACCCGCAGTTCCGCTCAGTGTCAACGCACGCTGCACGCCAACACTGCGCACAGTCGACAGATCCAAGTTGGGATTTAGGAGGCTCCATTCTGTCTGCAAAAACGTCAAAAACAGAGCATTCAACCTGGGGAGCAGTTCAATCAGTTTCTCGGCGACCTCGGGCAGAGCCAATGTCTCGAATAGCGCTCGCATGGTCATGAATGCGGGGGCCGTTCGGAACTCGATATAGGAGCTGTGAGCGAATTGGCGGAGTAGGGTTCCTGCAAGCATCTGGGACTGAATCGAATCGACGATTGTAAACGCCTGGTTACGATTGCGTGGAGCAACAATACGCTGCAATGGTGATTCCGCCTCCGCATTATCACTCTTCCTCAGCATCCTTGGGATTCGCAACGGGATTTTTGTGTCAAGAGCTCGATCGACAGCCTTGTAATCGAGTGTAGGAAGAGGGGGCAGAGTAGAACCGTAACGAATTGCATGGTGTGCTACTTCAGCCACGATATGTGTGTGGATCTCTGCGTCGTAAATGCTTGACATGAGCATTGGCCAAGTGAAGTTGGGATAACCGATAATAAGAGACGCAAGCAAGCGCTGCGTGGGCGCCGTCAAACTGCCAAGACGAATCGAGAACGAGCCGATTGCAAATGGCACGAGCATGATCAAGGCAAGAGGTGGAAGCCGACGTGCATCAACATATGCCTGCAGCGTCTCGATCCGACGGATGAGTCGCTTTTCAGTTTCAACGGTCGCATCCAGATGTGCGACTGAATGGAGGAGAGGCATAATATTGTTCCAAGCCTCGAGCTTACCTTTCTTTGTGGCCGGAGACTCACGCACTTGGGTTTCGATTTCCTCAAAGGTTGAGCCAGGCTGCGCGGTGAATGGCAAATCCGCCAACGGTGGGAACGCGCAAAGCGCATCGACAGCCAAGCGTCGCACCGCGATGATGGGCGAGCGCAGGAATGGAACAAGGAACTGGGCGAACTCAACGTGACATTCAGATGGCAAGCACGCGCACACGGAATTAGGGGAGAGGAGCGCGTGTGCAAGTGCTGTAAGCGGAGCTGAAATTGGGTGCTTCAGATTGCTGAGAATGGCCTCTGCCGAGTCTCCAGCTTTTCGAAATGTTGTAGGAATTGCTTGGATGCGGCGCTTTTCAGAGAGTTTCTGTCTTGCCTTGGCAAGTGCAGCATTCTCTAACGCTCGTCGGTCGCTCTTGGTCAGACCGCTCGGAATTACAACCTCGAGGGTGTTTTCTCTAGACTCAGCAAGACGTCTCTCTTGAAGCTGCTGCTGGAACTTCTCACGCTTCGAGATGAAGAGGCTCTTGTCAATTTCTGGTCGGTCTCGCATGTCAAACTCGTACTCATCCTCAGAGAGATAAACATCATCCTCGTCACTCTCAATCCCTGCTTCTCGGCGCTTTGCACGCGCTTCTTGCTTTGCTTTGAGTTTTGCCTCAGCATCCGCTTGTCGCTGCTTCTGTGCAACCTTCTTTTTGTACGCATTCCAGGCACGCTTCGACTTGCGAGCCTCCTCTCTTTCAAGTTCCTCCTTACGCATTGCCTCCAGCTCCGCATCTTCCTCTTCGGATTCGTCGCTTTCGTATTTGGTTGAAATCAAGCTGGATCGCTGGACATCTGCAAAAGACTCATCATCATGAACGGGCAATTTGGTCCAATATTTAACTGACTCCAACAGCTCACTGTGAGTCCCACGCCACTCCTTAGGTACCCGCTGCTGCAACTCGAGCAATAAAGCGTTCAAACGTTTAAGAGCTGCCACTTGCAATGAGATTGCGATCTCGCTGCTGACGACTGCCATTGGTGATCTCTTAGTGTGGGTAGAGGGGGACACTAAGGAGGTTAATGAAAGTAGGTTACAGCATGACTCAAGCATCGTCAGTAAACAGTCGCCAAAAGTAACAACCGCACCACTCTTGACTGCTTTGGATCCTTGCATAGAGCCATCCGCAGCAGCAGAAGAGAGGACAGCTCGGGCCTTCTTCAGCGCCTGCTTAGGCATGAAAATATTCGGTACAAACCGGATCTCAGGGCAGGCGACAAGCATAGTAACACCAAGGTTCGAACCATGGTCAAGCAGAGACTTCGCAGGGAGCTCACTAATGCTGCCTGGCTTAGCACCAAAGAGTTTGACTAATGCAGCAGCAGTTGTTGTAGATACCGAGGCTCTTCCAAGTGTAAGCCAGACAGACTCGATGAATGCAAGCGTGTGCGAAGCTGTCTCGATCAATCGAGTATAATAGTTAGGCACTGCTCCTTCGGACCCACCGTCCAAGAAGGAAGGGGCGTCGAGAACCAACCGATGGACCGTTGCCATAACCACTCGGTGGACGGATGCAAACACTGACAGGAGGTCAGTATTGATGGCCTGCCAAGTGCCATCCAATGAATTACTCTTGTTCTCTTTACCCGCCTTGGTCTGGCTGGAACCAGGAGCCGTGACAACTATGTTGATTTCGCGGTCCAAGGCTTCATACAAACCTAGAACAATTTGCATCACAGACCAAATTCGAATAAGTGCATCACGCATCATGTCTGCAGATAATGCTTCGACAGTACGGGCGAAATGAGTCGTGAGAATTGTGGAATCTAATATCAACGATTGTGAAAGACCGTTCAGCAGCGCACTCACAACGTGGGAAGGGATGCCGCTCACCAACGAGGACAAGTAGTGCTGTACTTCTTCGGACTCATATTCATCATATTCCAGACTTTCGCGGTGTTGCGAATCGTTGGATGACGCGTTCGCTCGGTACAGCGCAAAGTGGGCAACAAACGCTGGAAGCATCTCTGTGGAGACATACTTCTCTGGCACAAAGCCGCTGCAGACCCATGCGGACGCTGCGATCAGTGCGTCAAACGAGAGTGCAGGTGAATAGAGCTCGAACCAAGGCTGGTTCTTTGGATCCGCTCCATGCTCGCTATTGGGTAAGGGTGGCAGCACCGCAAGTAGCAGGGCCAAGCTCGAGGACCTCAGGAAGCCTGCTTCGGCGGTGGTCAGATCCTTGTTTGATGATTGCTTTTCAGTCCCAAACACGACCATCTTGGCCGCGGTCTGGAGCTGGCCGTACACGTATGTAGCGAGCTTGGGAACGACACGGAACTGGAACTCCATAGGAGTCATGCAATGACGAAGCACGGTCACAAGTCGAAGCATGACGAAGGGATATTGATGGAGATTCAGCAGAGATGGAACCTTTGATGTGAGCATGCGAATCACCTCACCCGTCTCGGCGGGGTCGAACTGAGAGAGCTTTTGGCGCTGATTCGTAACGCACCACATGTAGCCATACAATGCGACTGCATGGAAGACATACTCTGGAAGATGGTACTTTGATAGCAGCATTGAGTCGTCGACCAACGCCAAGATCAGATCCGTCGTTGAAATGGGATCGGAGATCTGCCCACCACGGAAATGTACGACCATAGTTTGAAGAATGGAAATCAAGTAGACCAACTCTTGCGAAATGAGTGCCAGAATGCTTGACTTTGTCGAATTGCTCATTGAGTCATCGTCACTAGAAGAGGAGGTTGCCTTCATTTCGTCTTCCTCTTTGGCTTCAGAGTCGCTGTCAGACGCAGACCGGGAACTCATCTCCGACACGGATGCGGCCTCTCCATCAGATTCGTCTGCACTCGAATCCTCAGAACCGCTGCTACTACTACTAGAGCCGTGCTTAATCTCCAGCTGAGGGACTCGCCTGTCAAATGCACCAACCAGGCTGTCTCCACTTTCTAGGCTCATGAACTTTGTGGCCACAAAAGCTATGTGGGCCTGTACCATCTGCCAGAAGTCCAATGCCTCCTCGATAGTCGTGTAGTTTGTAAACCTCCTAACAGCGTGGATCGTCGCTGTCACACGGAACAGTTGCTGCCTCGCTCGCTCCGTATTCGTCATATGAACTCCAGCTGCCTCTTTCTGGTGCTCAACCAAAGGGCTCGCAGCACTACGGCACACCGCACGCAATAAGGTAGGTACAATCCACTTACCGCATGAATGCATGCCACCTTGCACATTTTTCAGCGTGTAGAAGAGTAAGAAGCCGAGACCATCCATGAGGTTCTCCTCGGATGTACGATTCCAATGGAGCTCTCCAACGGGAATGCACTTGACGTGGTGTGCAAGTTCTTCTTTCTTTCGCTGCTCCTCTTTGCGCTTCAGTAAGAGCTCCTTTCCATAGCGTGAAGAGAGCCGAGCTTGCTCCTCTTGGAATCTGTGGTATCGCTCCAGCGCCTGTGCGACATTTTCCTGTGCCTGCTGCTCAGCTTCATTGACTGGACTTTGGTCTTCGTCAACTTCGCCTTCCAAGTCACCAGGAGTGCCTTGTAAGCTGCGAGCATGTGCCTTGAAGTCGACGAGGGCTGGATCTGTCAGCATATCCAAAAGTGTAGACTCGAGCTTCGACTGAGGAACCTTCCGCAGCAAGTACGCAAAGGTTTCTGCTGCAAACCTGCGGATGAAATCTTTCTTGCTTGCAAGCATGCTAATATAATAGCTGAAGTATACATCCGTTAGATTATCCACAAGGATGCGCGTATTATACTTGAAGAGATATGCCAAGCACGAGAAGATTAACTCGAGTTCTTCTGGCTTTCGTGTATCTGCCTTCTCAATCACCGTTGTGACGATCTGTCCAAAGTATGGGAACAAGTCGCTCTGAAGGTCTCGCGCGAGGGCTGGCAGCATTGCCAGCAGACCCTGCAACGCTAAAGTGTTGGGGACACGAATGTGCTTCAAGATTATGTTCACGATGCGCTTCTTGAAGTAGATAATCATTGGTAACGAGTGGATGAAGGGCATAATCTCCGAACGGAAGTTACGGAACTGTATCGAAGCATCCTTACCGGTCCACTCGATCACCGTCTCACGAAGGAAGCTGGCTCGCAATTGCGCAGCACCGACAACTGAGGGCGCATAACCAGCAGTTGAGAGCGTGGGCACAACTGTGACCGGCTCAACTCTGTGGTAGACATCGACATTGATTCGTGCGATGCGGTCATGGAACCCCAAGAAGACATACTTCCTCGAGCCTTTCTCCTCACGTTTGGCTCTAACCTTCTTTGACGCTCCTCGTTCGATACCGAACTTAGGAACGTTGTTTTCTGCCATGAAATATGTGAGAATGTGTGGGTTTATAACCTCACCGTGGTTTAGTCTCGACTACCACCCTATTGACTTGATAGTCAACTACTTCACTTTGGTGTCGTGCGTCGGTGAGGTCTAAAGGATGTTGGAAGGGATGAAATTACGCGTCTGGATGAGTAATGGTCCGAGGGATAATCGTTTCCAGTTGTCTAGATCTGGATTACAGCAAATCACTTCGGCTACACCGCCGCGTCCCTCTTACAGCAATTGTCCCCCAATGCAATGCGAAAGGTTTCGCCTTGGTCGCACACGGTCAGGGGTTTCGTCAGGACCAGGTACCACACTCGGCCCAGACCTCACCGAATAAGTCATTTACGGGAAGCTACACGTGTTTGCATTATTATTTAGCACAGGCTGACCGGATAGACGCGCAAAATACACATAATACCAATGTTGCGTGGCGGTGTTTTTCCCTGCTAGGTTGGTTAAACCGGAGTGGTCAACGAGAAATGGAGCAAAAAGTTGCGTTGGTGACAAGATTTTGCGAGTCTGACAGGCATGACAGCGAAACGGTCACTTGATTGTTCAGGTTGCTAACACTCCTGTATTACGCACTTGAGGACGGTGCTGGTGATCAGTGGTATTGATAGCAGCTCGTATCACTGTTTGGTGAACTCTGCGCCGGCTGTCTTTGCTGAACATAGCTTACCTCACTCACCTCTCCTATGGAATTCCTGAGCTGAGGTGTGGGTGAGTTCGGTCGAATCAGTGTGTTGTCGTGGTGCGGGTGGAGACGTGAGTCGTCACAAACAGTGGTCTCTCGCAACCAGGAATTGGCCCAACATGAAGATTTACAGATATCTCGTACGGCTGTATCCTCCAGGTAAGTAATGTGCTTGGCCTCAACGCCATGCAAAATACGATGCAAACCCAAAGTGCTGTGCCGTCTGCTTTGAAGGATGGTATTGTGTGGCAAATATGACCACACTTGCATACCCAATTTCATGGGAGCTTGTCTCACCCTTGCGCCCCTGACCTCATTTCTCTTGACTCTAGCCATCATTTTGGAATACGACAAAGAGCGGCATGGGAGGAGGCTACAGCACACAATCGAACTAAACTACGTCAACATTTGGAGTGAGCCAAGGCAAGTCGTCGCACAGATACTTCGAGATCATGAGCCCTGGATTCCAGCTACCCGGCACTCCAGCCTATTAAGACTTGTAGCAAGATTGATTTCCCAGCTTCGTGCCGAGCCCATCACAAGCTATGACCTTGGAGAGTCAAAAGGACGGCCGAGCTACAATAATGTGGCACAAATCAGTGCTCATTTGCTTTCCATGACTACACTCGACATCAGCAAGGCAGGAGATTATGTCATTACTAGCAGCTACGACCGTACATGTAAAATCTGGGATGCCAATAACGGTCGTGAAGTCACAAAGCTCACTGGCCATGAGCATGCCGTATCGGCCGTATCCTTCAACAACCCGTATGCTAATCGAGTTGTGACAGGCTCGCACGACGCTACCTGTGCGATTTGGGACGTGTCCAGTGGGAGCCAACTAGCGATCTTGCGAGGACATAGTGCAGAGATTACCGCAGTGACATACGCCGGAAAAAGTCGCCTATGCGACGATCAACTGATCGTCTCCGCATCGAGGGACGCTTCGGCACGTGTATGGGATACAGCGACCGGCACAGCGTTGTTGCAGCCTTTTCTCCACGACGATGAAGTGGTATGCGTTGATCCCTCGGCGGATGGACGTGTTCTCCTGACAGGATCCTTCGACCGAACATGCAGACTTTGGGACCTCAGAACGGCTTCCCAACATTCCGTCCGAATCTTAGGTCAATCCTCAGCCAATCACGGTAATGGCCAGTCCATACGCGACGCTCACCAGGGCGAGATTACTAAGGCCATCCTGGACTGGGATGCAGCTCGAGCCGTCAGCTCGTCGATTGACGGGAAGGCTAAGGTCTGGGACCTCAGAACGGGTAAGTGTATGATTACAGTTTCGGGAAGTCCCGATTCACGCCAGGTCGATCTATCTCAGTCCCAAGTTGCAGCAATTACGGATGTCACGCTGAATTTAAGAGGAAATCTGTTGGCAACTGCCTCCGAGGACGGGTACGTCTGCCTTTTCAGCGCACAGACAGGATCGCTGCTACAAAGTGCCCTCGCTCATGGAGGCCAGTCAGTGACGGCCCTTCGATTCAATGGATCTGGGAGCCTTCTCATGAGTTCGGGAGAGGATGGTAAGGCCAATATATGGTCGGTGACTCAGCCGGATGATCCTCGCGTGCTCGCTAGCGCCAGCAGTGCGGCTGCTCGACAAGGCAACAGGCGGAGCAGCACTAGTGATCAAGAACCAGAACCAGATACGCTCAAACTATGGCAAACCCTTGGAGGGCACAATGCCGGTTTATTCTCTGCAGTATTTAGCTACCATGCAGACGTTATTGCTACGGCATCCACGGATAATGTATGCAAGGTGTGGAAACTCGGTTCGTCATAATGGCAGCACTGAGGAGTTTAAGAGACTTCTCAAACAACCGGACGTGTATAGTAATCATAAAAGAATGACACACTTCACATTTGTAGTATGACTCCCTTACTCGTGGGCGCCTTGCTTGTCCCCCACTGGGATTTGAGCTACCCGCCTTCCGCGCGAGCCGGTCATTCAGTTGCGACACTCAGTCGGGCGGCCAGTCAATTTCGAAAATTTCCCTACGAAACACGGAAAATCTTGACAGAGTCACAATAGCTTGGGGTCCAAAAGAGCGGATAGGTGAGACCGGTGTTGGGTGGAAGCTAGTGGAATCAACAGCTCTCCTTACTCGTAGTTTGCGCAACCTATCCATATGAGCGGTCTTTCTTCGCTTCAAGCAGGAAATAGATTGGTTCAAGTCCATACCAATCAGACCTCGGATGATGAGGAAGATTTGGACCTTTTGGCCTCGTCGGATGCGAATCTTCGCCTGACATTAAAGTCAGCCACGTTACCACACGGTGTATCGTCCCCGTCTAAGACAGATTTCACTCCGAAGGTGTCGAGCGCCGGCTCTCAGCCAAAGTCCGGATCTTCGTCGTCATCGTCGCAGAAGCACCCCACAAGTTCAAGAAGAGATCCAGGAAGTGAGAGCCCCAATGATAGCAACAGTGGCAGTAGCTTCACGGAGGCTAGCCACAATAGTAAGCTAACTGAAGAGTTCTCAAGCCAGATTGATGCCTTCCTCACGAAGAATGTAAGGATCGGTCTAGGTCACTACCGAAACTTGAGCATCCTCGGCCTGGGTAATGCCGCAGATGCAGCTGAAGTACTTGCCATAGGCTACATCCTCGATGCCCTACGAGAGTCCGGCGATCTCAGCAACTTCGACGAAGGACTGCTGGCCTCCGCACTCTTTGTTGGGATGCTCATTGGAGGACTAATAATGGGCTTCCTTGGCGATCGAATCGGTCGCAGAGGAGTATTCATTGTCGCACCACTGCTCTATGCCTTCTGCAGTGTGTGCTCAGCGATGACCTCAGACTTACATCTCATTACATTTTTCCGAATGGTTGGAGGTGTTGGCATCGGAGGAGCCATCCCTTGCTGTTTCTCACTCGCTGTTGAGCTTTCACCACCGGGTTGGCGCGGCAAGACGATCGTTTGGATCGCTTGTAATTGGGTCGTTGGGTCTCTATATGCCGCTACAGTCGCATGGTTTTTCATGGGGTATCTTCGGTTTGGATGGCAATGTTTCGCATGCATCGTGGCGTTGCCAGCATTCTTGGCAGGAGTGCTAGGCCTGCTTTATCTTCCCGAGAGCCCCTACTACCTAGCGAACCATGGACGAGTGGATGCCGCACTTGCTACACTACAGACACTTTACGAATCAAATATGCCTTCGGCGCTTGACGACAATGCCGACGATGATGACGACGCGGATTCGGAAACAAAGTTGATCTCGGGAAGCGTCTCCGATGCGGAAACTGACAATCAAGCCCTTGAGGAAGGTCGTGGAAGCACGAGCCGCGCACTGCAAACTTCGGGTCAATCATCGAGCACCTTAGCAAGAGGTAGGTTCAGTTCGGTTCTGAAGAACCAGAGCCTTGTGGACTACCTCATCTCCAGTCTGAACAAAGTCATGGACCTCGTAGATCACGGTAGCCACGCGACTGAGGGTCTCGAGCCCATTGACCATGATAGTGATAAGGTGTCAGCTGTGATGAGCCACCGAAATGTGGAAGCCGAGCTCCGGAACTTGGCTCAAAAGTGGCATGCGCTTGCGAGTCAGGGAGGCGGAATCTTTGCCGCTGACGCAACGTCCATTCGGTCTGCTTGGCCTGAAATTCGCGACAGGTTGGGTGTTTTGTACAGCAATGAGCCTGTGTTGCTTGACACCAATCCCGATTCCCAGAAACAGTCACACAACCGATCGGGTAGTTCTCTATCCGCGATGGAAGGCTCCCCGGCACGAAGCATCACTCCCCTGACTGGTCCTTCTAACTTATTGGTTATGCTTCTCCTTCAATCGTGTTGGTTTACCATCTCCTTAGCATCAGATGGAATCGCGGTGTGGATTCCATCGCTCTACGAAGAGGCGGGCTTTTCGACGAGTAAGTACGCCTCTGTCTTTATCTTCTCCTTCTCCCAGTTACCCGCGATGCTTATCTGCTTTTTACTCATTGATCACCCCAAGTATGGCCGAGAGCGCTTGCTTTTCGCTGGTTGTGGAGTCGCTGTCGCCTCCACATTCTGTTTTGCTTTCTCCCATACGAGTATGTTATTTTGTGTTGTTCTGTCATGCCTCTTCGAATTATCTGTTACAGTGGCTTTCAATGCCTTAGATGCGCTTGCAACTGAGAGTTTCCCAACACACGCTCGTGCGACAGCCTTCGCTGTACAATCTGCGAGCGGTCGTCTTGGTGCCATTGCGGCGCAAATCCTGTTCAGCGCCCTAATCGAGAAATCACTCACACTACTCTTATTAGTTTGCACATTTGTGTTGTTTGTCGCAGCTTTGGCTTCGAGGCATCTATTGAATCTTCATCAGCAGAAGCTCACCTCCCTCGAAGCCATTCGAGCATTCATGAATTTGAAGAGGCCTGCTCGTTCCTCTAATCACTAGTTCAATGTTTGAAGACCGTTTCGCAATTCGATATGTAGAATATGATCATACGAGCTGACAACCTTTCACGCAAGCGAGTTCCTCCAGGGTCATGTCAACGTCGTTATATCTTCGAGCTTTGTACTGCTTTTCTCTTCCCAACCTCCTTACAAACTCATCCTGCATTTGATTTCTGAGGATGATCTTATACAACTATACTACGGGTAACATAATAATGAGCAGCATCGAGCATTTCTTTATTCCTGTACAAGACTGAACTCGTGCAGACGCACTCAAGTCAAAATATAAACACAATCAGAATTTAATACGTTGCGGGTGTTGCGTCGGGATGGATGCCGTTTAGAAGAATGGCATACAAATCCCAGTTTCGTCCCTTACCTGTGGTCAACTTTCGAGCTACTTCAGGGTTGAGAGCGCGGTTGACGAACATGGGTACGGTAGCTTCATCCATTGAACCATGAGAGCGCAATCGGAACTTCCCACCTTGCCGTCTCTGATTCATGGCTTCCTCCAACTGCGGGGCATGGAACGTTCGTGAAGAGCCAAGTGCCGTCTGACTGTCGCCAAAAACGACAAAGTCGCCAATCCTGTCGATGGGCAAGTCGAAAGCCTTAGCTGCATCTTGAGCACCCACCACGGTGTAGATGCCAGGTATGTCGCGCAGAGTCTTCATAATATGTTGAAGATCAGGCTGAGCGCCAGCACTCGCATTCTTGAATAGCTTAACAAAGCCGCAACCCCCTAGCGCAGCATGGTGCGCAACGTAGGGATCAGTAATTGGAAGAATAACGCGAGCGGTTTTGCCGTCCACCAAGCCGCATCGGGTCTGGAGCTCATCAGAGAGGTAAACAACCCTAGGCTCTCCATTAAATCCTGACTTGTCATTCATTCCATGATCCGCCGTCATGCCGACGATTGCTCCGGCCTTGTGGAGTTGCCCGATAGCTTGGTCTAGTTCTTGCATGAGTGCATTAGCTTCGGGCTCTCCTGGTGGGTGAGCATGCTGGATGTAGTCCGTGGTCGTAATGTAAAACAGGGAGCGACCCTGAGGCTCGTTTCTCATCGCATCCAGAGCAAGCCTTGTTCCTAAACGAATGGCGTACGAGCTTGCATGTGGATGATAGGGATCTGGCGCCCGTCGGCCTTCTGAGAGATCCTTGCTTACCGAAGCAGCGTAATTCAAGGCTGTCTCAAAAGATTGGCTCGAACCTGCATCGAAGCCGAGCTCCACTCCAAGGCTTTCCGTGTTGGCTCGACTTAGGTTCTCGACTGAGATGCATCGAACATTGCCGCTGCGTACCAACTCAGGATCGAGCTCATGGCTCAGAAGCGTTTTGAGCTTGTCCTTAACCGTAATGATCGTGACTTTGACGCCCGCCCTAGCAAGCGCAGCGAAGATTGAGTTCGCACGGATGAGCTTCGCGGACGTCATGATCACTGGCTTGTCCTCATCGTCGACATAGTAGTTTCCGCTGATTCCGTGCTGGCTGGGAGGGAGACCGGTCATGATGCCGACGTTGTTGGGATTCGTGAAAGTGGGATAAGCACTTGTGACTAGGGCATGTGTGCCACGACTGAGCTGTGCTTGTGCGTTGCGCTGGACAAACGCCGCGAACGACAGCGCTTCGGGATCTCCGAGGATACCCTTCCAGTTAGGCATGCACCCCGCCTGGATTGCGGCGTCGATGTAATCCTGTGAAGTGCCGTCCATGCAGAAACCCACAACAGGCCTGCCGGGTGCTGGGAGTGCGTACCGTTGTCCATTCACCTGCACATAGCTCTGTTCCTCGTGTTCAATCGAGTTTCCGCCAAGTGTTGCAATAGTGCGGATTGTGTGGGAAGTTGGTAGTCGTCGTGATGCGGTGGTCAAGGTATGCCTCAAAATGTGTTTCAACATGGTTAAGTCTTGATCCTATCCTCAAATTGTTCGAAGCCTTCGGCCAGCCTGCCCTGCAGCGAGTCTTCTACAGTGATCTCCAACCTCAATTTCGGTTCTGGCTCAGACAGTGGGCAGTGCCGTTGGTGGGTGCCCGACACAGGGGACACGGAATGCACCTATACACAAGCTAGTTTCATTGCGAGACACTGATGCCAGTCCACTCGGTGTGTACGGTGCAGTCTACACACGCCATCGAGTCGTCCACAGCACAATCACGTCATTGACTGTGCGATCCATCCGTCCTGGCCCGGAAACCAGAAAGATATCTTTTCAGAGCAGTGGGATTGCGGCGCCACAGTGCATGGTGTGTTTGTGTTTAGGGCAATTAGGTAGTGGCATTAGCTCGACCACTGCGGGTGCTATGCAAGAGTAGGGAATATATCGTCACTTAGTTGCGGCATATGCTCCGTTTTTCCCCCAAGAAGCCTTTTTTCAGCATGGATTCGTTTCCAGCAACTAGATCTCACACGCCTCTGCTGTCTCGTGTGGCGACTAACCCCTTAGGCCTACTCCTAGTTGAGCCGCCGATTGGATCTTCTAGACGCCATAGTATCCTCTCGTCCAACCCACACCCACGCAGTGAACTCAGCAGATATCCAACCACACCACTGAGGACCTACATCGTCAGCCTACCCTGCACCGTCGTCATCCCCACATGTTTCGCACGTTAGCCCAGCGAATCAAGCTCCAGACCCATGCAGCTCAAGCGGCTAGGGCGGCTGCGGCCGCTGCACACGCTGCAGCGGTATCCACGTCGGCTCAGACTGCTGCGTTCTACTCACGATCCGTTGTGACTGGAGCAACCAACACGTGGCTTCAGCACATCCCGAAGCCAGAACACCCCTACAACCCCGATGTGAACCGTACCCGAATGCTCTTGGACAGTGCCAAGACCTACGACGAGGTCTACAAGAACTTTAGCTTCCCCTCTCCGAAGACGTACAACATCGGTGTGGACATTACCGACAAGCATGCAGAGGCACGATGGAATCACCTCGCAATCCTGTATGTGGAGGAAACAGGCGATGAGCACAGGTACACCTTTGGAGATCTGATTGTTAAGTCCAACCAGGTTGCGAACGCGCTAATGAACACTGGCAGCCTGCGTCGTGAGGACCGAGTGGCAATTCTTTTGCCTCAATCACCCGAGGTCCCGATCCTCCACGCCGCGATTATGAAGTGTGGATTGGTATCAGTCCCCTTGTTCACACTGTTCGGGCCTGAGGCTCTGCGCTACCGCCTTCAGGACTCAAAGTCGAAAGTTGTCTTCGTTGACCCTAGCAAGCTTGATGAGATCGTCGCCATGAAGGACGAACTCCCTGACCTAGAAACCATTGTGGTGACCCCTCCGATGTCTTGCTTTGACACGTCATCTGAAAGCCATCTTCGAGGGCGAGGTGTGGATCGACTCAAGATCATTTCTATGCAGCACTTCATTTCCGATGCCTCTCCCGTCTTCACACCTGTCCTGACAAAGCCGGATGATCCCGCACTAATCATTTATACCTCCGGTACTACTGGCCCGCCGAAGGGTGCACTCCATGCTCACCGCACGCTCCTTGGCCACCTTCCCGGTGTAGAGTTCCCTCAGGCGATGTTCCCTCAGCCCAACGATGTCTTCTGGACCCCAGCTGATTGGGCTTGGATTGGTGGGCTGATCGATGTCCTCCTGCCATCGCTCCATCACGGTGTTCCAGTCGTCGCATACCGTATGCGCAAGTTCGACCCCGAAGTGGCGTTCTCGATTTTGGCCAAGTATCAGGTCAAGAATGCGTTCATGCCCCCAACTGCACTCAAGATGATGCGCGAGGTGCCCAACCCTCGCAGCCGATTCAATTATTCGATGCGCTCCATCGGTTGCGGTGGAGAAACCCTCGGTGAGAGCGTGCTCGAATGGGCTAAGGACACCTTTGGTTTCTACGTAAATGAGTTTTATGGTCAAACTGAATGCAACCTCGTATTGGGTAACTGTGCTCAGGTCATGCAGATCCGTCCGGGATCAATGGGTAAACCAATCCCTGGTCACGTTGTAGAAATCTGTGACGAAAAGGGTAATGTCCTTCCCGTCGGTGAGGTGGGCATCATCTCCGTAAAGGCACCCCACCCAGTGATGTTCCTGAGGTACTTGAACAAGCCTGAGGCGACTCGCGACAAGTTTGCGAACGGATGGCTACTCACCGGTGATATTGGCCGCAAGGACGAGGATGGTTACTTCTGGTACATTGGACGTAACGACGACGTCATTAAGAGCGCTGGTTACCGCATCGGTCCTTCTGAAATCGAGGACTGCATTATTGCCCATCCCGCGGTCTCGAACGCCGCTGCTGTTGGTGTTCCGGACGAGCTGCGAAATGAGGCTGTGAAATGCTTCGTCGTTCTTGCTCCCTCTTACAAGCACGCGAGCCCAGGAATCCTGGATAACCTGCGAAAGGAGCTTATGGAGCACGTCAAGAAGCGACTCGCCAAACACGAATATCCTCGTCAAATTGAGTTTGTTGATGAGTTGCCGATGACTGCAACGGGCAAGGTCATCCGAAAGGAACTAAAGCGTCGCGAGTACGAGAAGTACTATGCTCAACTTGGGAAGCCCTGCCCTCCTATCTAATCGCCAAGAGATCATATCCATTTATCGACGATTCTAACCCGTCATTCTGCATTCCAGTGTCGCACTGCATCCCACATCGGCGTGTTCCCTGCTTCAGCTTTGCAAAAGGCCTCCAAACACAAGGTCCAGTTTGTTACGATAAGGCTACAATTACAGAATTGTGCTTGTTTATTCTATGTTCAAGAGTTAGTGTAATGCTGTGGCAATAAAGAACCCTAAGGTAGTAACATATAAAATGGTGCGGTCTAGATTGCGACGTGCCGCTCAGCAATAAAACTGACCAGTTAATCATCGAGCTGGGACAGCAAGGCAACACCTCGACGAATCCACTTCTCCTCAGGTTCGAGTGTAGGCACAGCGACTGCAATGATGAAATTCGTCGAGTGGCCTGTTGTGGTGAGCGTGCCTCGGCGATCGGATGTGCGATAGAGTGGGCACATGTATCGGCCGGCATGTGAGATCTCGGAATTGAGCTTAGGTCGAATCCAGATGACTGGGGCAGGCGAATACATGACACGAGGTGCTGCATCAACGAGAGCACGATGCGTCCATGACCAAGCGGCTCCATCGAAGAACAGTCCCGAAATATACGCACCATCATCAGGTTTGGGTGTGCGATCACTGACTGCATCTGGCTCGAGGAACTCGAAACTGAAGCCAACAGTATCGATTGCCAAGCGTTGACGGCGCACGTAGTTTTGTAGGCAGGCTGTGAGGAAGCTCTGCGGGAAGTACAGACCAGAGAACCATGTAATGGTAGGTTGACCATTCGCAATCCATGAATTGAGGAAGTTGAGACGAAGAATCAGATCATTCACAAACGACGAGAAGGGCTTCTTGGTAGGGTAACAAACCTGCAGCCACTGCTCGGGCACCTTTCCATCGTAGATCTGAGAACCAAGCTGATCCATTTCGCTTGAGGTGACAATTTCACCTTTTAGCGACTTCAGCAGGCTGTGCAGGGTCCGGGTGATCACGGAGAGAAGCTTGTTGAAGCGGCTACATTCTTGGATGAGCACAGCGTTCATGCTATCCTCATAGCGGATAGGATACTTGGTTTGGATCTTTTCAATCTCAAAGAGAGGTGGAAGGCGTGCCAGCACCGAGCTCGCATGCTCAATTAAGGTGTTAGTACGACGAAGCTGAGCTGCGGCTGCGGAGTTATCCGCGGTGAAGGCGCCCAGTCCATGGGCAGACGAGTGTGTAGAGGCCACTAGAGCATCAATCAACGCTTGGCTGTCACGCAAGTTACGAGTAATTTCTGCGTTCTCGTGCAAGCCAAAGACCTCAGGTGCTGCGATTGCAGGGAAGCGCTCAATGTGTTCAAGGCATCCTGCAGCACTTGAGTCCGGTGGAGGCAAAGTGTATAGACCTGAGTCGCTCAGTGGGCAACGTGCGACAGTGAGCACCTCTGGTGAGTAGAACCGAGAGAGCAAAGTCGTAAGCGTTCTTCGGTCCCAATCATCCGTAACGCGGCCACCATAGTTGCACTGTGCAGTGAGGTACATTAGTGCATTCAATGGCACCTCTGTGTTGCGATGCGTATCGTTGAGGAACATGTGAAGCTGGCGGAGGGAAATCATCAAATCGGTGTTGTTAAATCCATATGGGATGTTCCAACCCAATGAACCGAATCCGCGACGCTCTTGGATCAAGCAGTGGAAGAACGAGAGAGCAAACGACAAAGCCTTCAGTTCAGCACGGCGATCACATGATTCATACCACTTATCAGAATTGAGTGGCTCAGCGTTGTAGCACGCAACAAGGTTCGACTTGAGTCCGATAGGTGGCTGTTGGACCAGTTTGATGGAACGCTCCAAAATTGAAACAGGGAACTCGGGTGTGGGATAGGATGTCAAAACCAGACGGAACTCGTTGTGCACCTGCTTAGTTTCAGTAACTGCAGCGATCTCGCGGCAGATACGCTCGAGATCTGGCAACCAGCTTGCTGCCAAGTGGCAGTTCTGAAGAAGGACCCAACCACCGATTCGGCATGCACGCTGAATGGCCATTGTCGCAATGGGTCCTTGCCCTTGGCCCAAGGAAATGCTCTGGCAGCGGTCGGTCATGCGCTCCTCTCGCACGTAAGTCATGAAACTGGCGAGTGGATCTGAGCCCTCCGAAAGAATGAACAGGATCGGAGTGTCTGGACGCGTCTCCGCAAATGCAGCTGCCAAGTCGAAAGGCTGGCTCTGGACGTAGCGGGGACCGAGTGAGGATTCTACAAACTCGCGGGTTGCCGCGAGCAGCTTGTCCGGACGGATCGCTCGGAGCAAAGCAAGTCGGCCGAAGGGGTCGATCTTGTTCTGCCACTCTCCTGGTAGTCTTGCCGTGTGTGGATCTGCTGCCTCGTAAACAGCTCTCCATGCCGGCCCGAAGTCGGGTGACAAGAAGGACTTGTCAAGATCTGCGAACTCCGGAATCACTGCCAAAGCACAAATCTCGAACCATGCTCGCTCAGACATCCATGCTGGTCCTTGAAGCAAGGGAGTGTTCACGGGTTGGGTCGCATTGGTCGCTGGACCTGTTGCGCCTGACGTAGGGTGCGAACTCGGAACATGGACGCTCAATGAACCCTTAAGCACGAACGACCAGATCTGCGGCGTGACCTTGAGTTGTAAGCCTTCCCCTTGTCCGGCAACCGGCGGGGCACCGACAATGGAGCGGCGACCAGCGGACTTCCTGTCCTCCACACCTCCCGAAGGCGGATCAGCGGATTCATCATTATCGGCATCCTCCACAATGTCAGCCTCGTTGCTGCCAGCATCTTGTCTGGACTTGGGCTGACCTGAAGAAGGCGTGAGGGCTGGTGGTGAGGCTAGTGTGCGAGATCGCTGGAGTGCCAGGTTCACGGCAATGCTAGCCGCGAACGAGAGCTTGTGGCGCTCAAAGAGTGATCGGCAGACAATGTTGTACAAGAGAGATGTCAACGTATCGCAGATGTAGTTGATGCGCTGGATACGATCAGAAGACGTTGGAGAGGATGTAATAGCACGCTTAAAGACATCCACATACCAGGGGAGCGAGAACTGGTACATCGAATCGATGTTCGCCAGCTGAGATACACAGAAGAAGAGAATCTGACCATGAACAGCCACCGGTCGGTAGCCCGAACGAGTTGACTCAATCTCCTTCTCAGTAATGGCTGCCTCGGATTCCTTGATCTCAATCTCTTGAGAAATACGTCGTGACTCAGTTAAAACCTCGACAGCATGTTCATCGTCGAGAATATCACCCTTCGAATCGCGCAATACATCTAGAATCTTGTCTTCATTCTCCTTGAGCTTAGCCTGGTTATGATGCATCTTGACAATCAGTTGCGAGCGCTCGTGTTCCAAGTGAGGTCGCTCTTGGCTGACGACAGTAGCGAGCAGCTGGTCTTGAAGGCCATCAGGAGTGATCATGAAGTTGATCAATGCCACCTGAGTGCCGATCTCAGGGAGGAAGTGTGGATTACGCAGGCTCGTCGTAATGTACAAGCGGAAGCGTTCAGAGTATTCAATCTCTTGATCACCGAAACGCATAATCCATTGGCCAGCCTTGCGGACCACCTCACGCATGAGCAACGGCCGCAGGGCCGAATCGATTTCAGTACCAACATCTTCAAGTAAGACAGGGTCACCGCGACGGATTGCCATTTCAAGTTGACGGTGGAATCCGGCATCCGTCAGTTTGAGCACGACTAGCCCATTCTGCTCTTCCATGCGACGAATCCAATTGTTCGCTTGACCTTGTGGATCAATCATGAGAGGCCATCGACGAGAAGTTCGTACCATTACCGCGTTGTCAATTGAGAACGAATCGTTGGGCAAGCCAGCAATGATCCAGTTACGAATTGCTAAGGGCTCACCAAGCACCTTGTGGAAGACGAAGCGAGGGGATGTGCTGATACCCAGCGAGTGGCAGTGCTGGATCCACTGCATGATGGTTGCTTCGCGATAGCTCTGTGTGTATCCACCGAGGTATGCGATGAAGCCACTTGAGATCAATACATCACCTAGGAGATCACGAAGGCGGACTGCCAATTCCTCGGACATAGCATTCCATGTTCCGCGCTGGCCACCTAACCCCGCAATCAGGACCTGAGCTCGCTCAATCTTGGTATCTGCGATGCGAATCTTCTGTTCAACTTCATCGCGCTCACGTTGGAAGCCTTCGAGTTGCCTTCTCAACGCTGCAAGCCTAGCATCCGTCTCTGCCAAGATCTGGCATTCTCGTTGAAGTTCCGCTTCTGCCTTTTCGGAATTCTCGCGAGCACGTGCAAGAGCCTCGCGCTTGGGGCGAATACTCTTCGCAACGGCATCGTAATCTAAGATCGCGATGATCCAGAGGCCCATCGATAATACAGCCGTAGATGTCTGACGAAGGGCCTGAATGCTCAGCTCAGGAGAATTACGATACTGCTGGAGCTTTTGGATGACCTTATCTGGGATATTATCTTTGTCCATGGTTTGCATCCATTTCAACAAACCAGTGTCCGTCAGAAGTCGGCGCTTAGCGGCAGGCCAGAAGTCTGGGACAAGACGGCCAGTCTGAGGATCCAAGACACGCTCGGGTGGAATACCACGCAAGTAGCAAAGGCATTCCATGACCGCGCGAAGAGACTTGTTAGGTGCCTTAGTTGTACGCAGCTCGGCAATCTCAGCCGCGGTCACATGCTCCAGGGGTTCAGTCGCTGCATCCAATGTAGGCTGTGCCTTTTCGAGTTCCCGCGTGCACTCCAACTCAATGCTCTTAGCAAGAGCAGCAGCCTGTTGTGCGCTGGCTTCTTTGACTGCAATGTTCTTGCGTAGCTCCATCGCGGCTTCGGTTTCTGCATTCACTGTTTCAAGCATCTTCTCACACTCAGCACGAGCTTTGGCAAGCGCGGGTTGCATCTCTGCTAGCTGCTGTCGCATCAAATGGATCTTTTGCTCGGTGCTATCAAGCTTCTCGAGACCCACAATGTAGCGATTACGGTCGGCCTGTAATTTGCTACGCTTTTCTTCGAGGAGTTGCTGGAAGGTCGTGATCAACTCAAGATATGAGGTGGGAGTGACATAGACGTGTCGATTCTGCTGCTGCAAGTATGCCTCAGAGAGTCGACGGGCATCCATGTGGAATTTGAGACAGAGCTGTGCGCACGCCTCTCGCACCTCATCGCTCTCCATACGAACATCGGTTAAGAATGCACGGGAGACCGAGAGCAAAGCCTCAGGAGGCCATACTCGATACCAATCGATGGTGCAGCAGTTGCCCAAGGAGGGGAACTTGCGGAGTGCATCTCGGAAACCATCACCAACTGGAGACATACACAGTACAATATGGAGATTCTCCTTAACGCGCTCAGTGAAGATGCTCATTAGTTGTGCGGGAGTACCATCAGGCGCTTTCTTTTGTGCTGCTGGATCCGTCTGGATGAGACCTGTGAGCTCACCGATCTCCTCAGGGCCCCAAAGATTGGGCACCTCACCAATATTCAACAGCGAGTTGATATCCTCAAGGAATGTCTCCTCCTTGAGCTGCGTATCGGAGAGCAAGAAGACGACACGCTTGCCGGCCCCACCCGTCTTCCGAAGCAACGATTTGAGGTCGGCCTTCCATGCATCGATGTTGTAGGTCTTCGTAATCTCCACTGTGAACACCTCTAGATCCATGGCGTACGCTGCAAGTGTGGTGAGGGAACGCTTGCCCGAGCCTCCAACACCAACAAGCAAAGCATGGCCCCCTGGCATCTTCAAGATACGGGCAATACGCGAAAGGTGCTCCACCGCATACTTGAACATGACCAAGCGCATAGGCTTCGGCGAGAGGGCATTGTAGCCGTCAAGATAGTGCTGCCAAATGGGAATGAGTGTATCGGGATCGTGAATTTCACTATAATACTTCGGACCGCGACGACTTGCATAGTGGCCGAAGACAAGTGAACGCACCGTATCAACTGTAATGTGAGGCGCCACCACTCCGGCACTTGCGCTGGTTTGGCCAATAATAGAATTGATGCCACCACTCGGAGCTGAGGACACAGTGGACGCGGCTGACGCGCCCGTACGAGGGCTGAGATGATCGAAAATGGCTGAAACATCAACATCGAGCTTCTTCTCCATAGCATCCTTGGCCCAGTTGAGAACCTGAGTTAGATCAGTATCAGAAATCATGCGATCACCGAAAATACGGAGCACTTCGTGAAGCCATAGACGTGCGATCACATCGGGATCGTCGGAATCTACGGGCTTCGAGAGCAGAACACCTTGGATAACTCGGGAGAAGTCGCGGAGGTTGAACGTGTAGTGGTCGCGACCCGGCGTTGGGAGCAGTTTAGTCGTAACCATACTGTAGAGGCTCTTAGTCGCTGCAACGATGCGAGGAGTCATAGCCGCGACAATATCACTAAACTTGTTGGTGCTCCAGTGCCAATCAAGAATCTTGCTGAAGATTGCCGTCAACGACTCGTCATCGAATGGAGTGACGGAAATTTGAGACCAATGACGTAGGAAGCGGTCTGACATGGGATTACGACCACCTCCTGGAGGACCCATAGCAGCTAGGAACTGGATATCAACTAGGCGGCGGAAACTATGGTCGTGCAGATCATACCAGCCATTGTAGTCAAAGTACTGACGCAAGAGCTCTGATGGGGCCTGAACACCGTACTGATCAGGCTTGGGCATGTTCAAATCATCGCAGAAGATGACAAGCGACTTACCAGCCGGTGCTGGTCCGAAGACACCACGGCGGCGACGCTCCAGCTTGGCGTCAATCATGTTCTGGGTCTGGTTGACTGAAGTCTGTGCGGAGAAGTTGATAATCAATGGTGTGTACATCTCCTTGGACATGCGGTTGATCAGCATGTCAGTAATGCAAACGGACTTACCGGTGCCTGTAGGGCCAACAAAGAGAAGTGGATGCTTGTTTGCGAGGAACAGATTGATCAGTTCGTAGTTTCTTACGGAATCCACAGTAGGGACGATAATCTCATGGAACTTGGCATCCTTTGGAATGACAAACCCAGTAGCGCCAACGAAGGCGGATGAATTTGCCTGAGGGCTCATGGCGAAACGAGCACCAGACAAGCCAGTAGACATCTCGAGGAAATCACTCCATGCTACCCACTTCGCCGAGTCGACGTCGAATAAAACGTCAAATACCGTGCCCTTCTTCGGGAAGCTGACAGTGAGTTTGTAGTCGGATGATTCACGAAGCAGCTCGCGCAGGAAATAAGAGAACTTACCGCGACTCGCCTCATCAACCACACCCCCCGCCGACCAAACGAGTGCAAACAAGAAGCTACCCTCAATGCGAGCGATCAAGTTTGGATCATCATCCAGTGACAACGCTGTAGGTGACTCAGTAGCGCCGGCAGCAGCGGCAGAAGCGGCAACAGCTGCTGCAGCGATGTCGCCCATGCTTGCGCGCGTCCCACGAGGATCTGAGGGATGCACCGCCGAAAGTGCATTGTAGTTCGCTGCTGCAACGGCGGCTGCAGCGCCTGCAGCTGCTGCTGCTGCAATCATGCTTGAAGTAGAATCACGGCGGACAAGCAAATTGGTGCCGGTGGCGAGCGACGAACGGCGACGCAGCAGACGCTGATCCAACCCTTGCGATTCAAGCTGCTCTTGACGCTTTCGGCGCTGTTGCTCCTCTGCAGCTGCAGCTGCAGGGTTTCGAATCTTCTGATACAATGGACCCATCAACGAGTCAAAGAGACGCATCAACGACACCACGAGATTCGTCTGCACTTGGGGCGAGTACTGAGAGCATTCGTTGTAAACGACACGAAGGATCGGAGGAATGAGCCAGTCTGCAAGCGCTTCGAGGCTCGATGCGACGTCAGGAGCCAGAGGCAGGCCGGAGAGCCATGCTTGGAAGATCGGCCTCCAGCTTTCGGCGTTCTGCTCCAGGTAAATCATACCACATCGAGAAACTGTAGCTGGTGATGCGACCGCTAGATCACGGACCTCGAACATAACCGTCATGTTGGGATGAAGTGGAATGATCTGGCGATTCGCCAAGCAAAGCTTCTTGGAGTCATCCAAGACCGTGTTCATATCTTCAATCCACATTGCGTCGACTGGACCATCCAGGAGAAGCCACATCTTCATGGAGTCAGCGGAGTTTGTGAGCAACTTAAACTTCGCAGAGAGCACACCATCAGTCCATTCGTGCGTTGCGGCAGAGAAAGCACCATACAGTTGAGAGGGCAAAACAGCCTTGGGACTAATAGTAGTCACTTCAACTCCGCTTACGTCACCGAGGATGGATGCGCCGAGTGGAGTACGAGCAAGCTTGTTGAGCGTCGCCTGAAGAACACGCCATGCCGATGTCTTGCCAGTGAACGGCAGACCAACTAGCATAAGACCATGGCGAATGAGGGTTGTTTCATAGAGCTGAACAACCTTCGTGACGAACGCCTCGTTGGGTCGAAGATTAAGATCCTGGGCGGTGGTGAGGATAGCTGCACGCAATGCGCCAGCTGTATCTGGAGCAGAGAGACCGGGGAAGATATCACGAACGATACCATCGAAGAGCGGCAAATCGTGTGCAAGGAACTTGGGTTGATTTGTGTCAACAATGGCACGGTAAACGAGGAAGTCTTCAGGAGCATCATGCATCATACGCTTGAGTCTCCTTGCTGTGGAGAGCACTGCTTTGACTGCACGCATACCATAATCGTAGTGATCCTGCGATGAGAGCTGCTCAGAGCAAAGCTTGTAAGTCGTAACGATCTTCTTGGCCAAGGTATCAGCTTCAGAGAAGCCATAACTGAAGAGCGACATTTGGGCAATGAGGGAGTAATCTGGAACCATCATAGCAACTGGACGGAAGAGTGCCTTCAAGTTGTCTGGGAGCTCAGATCGGCCTGCATAGCCAGGGTTCATTGTGACAAACACGGCCGCTGAACGAGCCAATGGGTAGGCTTTGTCCTCCATGATGAAGACGTCTGCCAAGCGATCCTTAGCAGACTGAACTGCCAAAATCTGTTGGGCAACGACGGAAAGCACTTCGAGTTGAAGACGATTGAACTCATCGAAGCAAATCCAAGCTCCGGTCGTACCGATGCCCTTAAAGAACTGGGCCATCTCGTGGAAATTAAGCATGTCATTACAGTTGAATACAACGCAGTGCATACCACAGGCCTTGGCAAGATCCTTGGTTGTTTCGGTTTTACCGGTACCCGCTGGACCTTCAGGTGCACCACCCAAGTTCAGCTTCAGTGCCATCATCAACGTTCGATAGCATCGATCAGTCAGCGAAGTGATCACAAGCCTTTCCGTGTTGCCAAGGTACTCGTATCCGTAGTTCAATTCGGTTGTAATCATAGCCACTTTAAGCCCACCCTTTGGTGTGTAGTAATACCTCAGCTGAGAAGTCCAGTCGAACGACATGGGATCACTTACTTGCTTGGTCATGAGCTCCTGAACAATGTCACGGTTGTGAACATCCATCATGAGGAGTGCACCCAGCGTGATTCTGAAGTTGTCGCTTAGATCACCTCGGACGCGCTGAACAACCTGTTGCAGCTCCTGATTCTGACGTGACAGGAGTTCGCGGAGGGCCTGTTGAGGGGTTTGATCGCCTGATCTTCCACCTGCTAGGGCCATTGTAACGTTGTGCGTCCAGTACACCTGATTGATGGCGAGAATAACTTGAGCTGGCCATTCCGTCAACCACTCGCTCCTCGGAACCTGAGAGTGTGCAACATGCGCCTTACCCATCTGATCCAAGATCGTTTCACGCATCGTTTTCTCGAAGGCGCCCAACCAAGCCTCAACCAGATTCTTGTGCTCGCTTGGGCTAACAACCGAAGCAAGCTCAACTTCTTCACCTTGAGCGGACTGCATACCCGTGATATCGAGGTTCTCTCGGAACTCGAGCCGGTTAACGCCTTCGAAGCATTTCTTCAAGTGGCGCTGTACACGAGTAGGATCTTGGGTTTCGGAAACAATTTCCAATAATTCCTCATTGGATAAGAAGTAGAAGCGGGGGAACGCCTCGCGCTTGTTTTCCAAATAGCTCTTCAATCCAGCATGAATCATTTCTAAGTGCGCCGCCCACTCGCGGACGCTTTCGCTTAGACCCGGAATGCGCATCACGTCGTTGACGTACTGCTTTCTGTACACCTCTTGCATGAGCGCGCGCCAGCGGAGGTCCACGTCCTTGAAAGTAGCACCTTCCTCTGGCATCTGAGACATGATGTCATCAGATTCAAAGACGGGCTCGAGGTACAACCAATCGGCTTGAACCTTTGCCCAGGTCTCGATTGTGCGATGAGTATTGATGAGCCAGTTCTCCCAGATATTAAGCTCCTTCTCCGAAGGCTTGGCAAATGACGAGCCCTTGATCGTTTGGGTTTTAACCAGGTGATCGTCGAGCATGGCGATGACTTCCTCAACGCTGTCGGTTTGAAGAATCCATGAACCGCCCTCCTTGTGCTTCTGCATGACGAATGTGACCTTGCTCCAAGCCTCACGCATGGATTGAAGTGCCTCACTAATGGCGTGCTGCTTGGTGGCTGCCTCACTTATCTCAATAAGCTGGTGTTTCATCTGATCAGTAAGGCCCTCAAGTGCCTTGCCCAGAGACACTGTCTCGCTCGGTCGGATATTGCGCCCTGTGATGCTCTCAACCTCTTCCCAGTGACGATCAAGCATACCACGGTTGCACATGACATGGAGCACGGGAAGGTGTGCCTTGAACGCCGTGAGATCCTTGCGCAATTGTTCTGCGATTGAGGATGGCGTATCAAGCATGGAAGGAGGGGAAGGATAAGGATGTACAGCACCACCGCTTACTGAGCCGCGACGGCCGAGAGTAGGCATGGAACTCACGCCAGGAGCGTGTGTAACGGATGCCGGCTGCATTTCGCTCAGCGTAGTTGTAAGCTGTGTCGCGGTGGCAAGCATGGCCTCGAGCTGCTGCTCCACCTCTTCTGCCTTGAGACGTAGCACGCTGTGGTACATCCATAATTTGCGCTTGTTGTCGTGCTCCACATACAAGCTCCACAACTGCTGATAAGGAACCAACCGTGCTCGGACCTGTGCTAGCAGGCTAAAGTCTGCCTGAGGCAAGGTGAGCAGCGACTCCTTCTCTTGGAGTACTGATGCATCTCGCTGGTGATCATCAAGCTTCTGGCCCAACTCCTTAAGCTTATTGTTGTACACAACGGCATCCAAGCGGTTTGTCCAAGTATGCAACGATAGTACTTCGCGATTGAGATCTTGAAGCGATTGTTGAAATCTGGCAATCTCCTCGGCGAGTCGCTGCTCCATGTTGGTGCGAACGGATTGGGTCTTGTTTTGGGCATTGCTGATAGTCAGCGGCAGCTCGACCACTTCCTTATGAGTCCGTGCAACACGCTCACAGTAGTGCTTAATCTCTGGATGACCCATTGAGACAAGGAATAGCAGCCTCTTATGGCACTCCTGGTATTGCTGGCGGATCTCAGGAAGCTTCACATGCTCATACTCAGAGAGTTTCATTTCGCGATCCCGCAACTCGAGCTCAGAACGCAATTCCTTGTCCAGTACCATCTTGATTTGCTGACATTCCTTCAATACGTTCTCGGCTGAACTTGCGGTGATCTCTGCGACTCGAGCGATCACAGCATCTGCGTGACGCTTGCTTTGCTGAACGATTTCTGTGTTGACCTGTGAGCAGTCAATAACCATCATCACAGTGCGAACAAGGCTAGGAGCCTTCGAGAAGATTTCATCCGCAGTTTGGCGATGTTTCATGATCTCCACCTTGAAGTCAGAAAGGGACCGACCCTGATGAGCAGGGGCATTGAGCCACTGCTGGAGTCGGTCCTTGTAGTCGAACACTGAGGCGTATGTCTCATATAATTCACGTAGTGCGGCAGCTTCTCGAACGGTTCGAGAGAAAAGCTGAACGATTTCACTCCTCAGCATCTCGATGTGACGGCCTGGTGACGACTCACCTCGTTCGTTGCGAATATGGACCGAGAGTAGGCGATTATCATCCAGCAGTGGGAAAATCAGGTTCTCGACCCTTGGGATTTCCTTCAACGCATGAGTCATGTTGTCGAAAACACGAACAACGACCTTCTCCATGTCGTGAAGCGGCAGATCAAAGTTGATCGCGCTTGACTCGTTCTTGTTGGATGGGTGCAGGACAAGGGACTGGATGAACACAGGCCGAGGGGTATTCGTAAGTCGAGAACGGAGCTCGTCACTCGTCATGGACTCGTACAGCTCTGCTGCCTCGATGGCTTTGCTAAGGTCTAGTGGTGATTGTTCGCTTGGGGGTTTCTGCGCATTCTCCTCCATCTGCGCCTTGATGTGGGAAGCAGCGGCCTGGACAGCGTTCCAGATTCGCTCGCTGTCGGCTTTACTGCGCTGAATCCACAATGGATTGCTGATGGACGTAATAGATGGCATTGCCGAGCTCGAGGAATTGTTGAACTGGAGAGACGGGGCACTCACATATTGCTTGAAGAAGGCGTGATACGCTACCGCTGAGCGATACACAATTGTGCGCAGCTGCAATGACATGAGGGCTGCAACCGCATCGAAGAACTTGGCTCCGTTGCTATCAGTGAGCGAATGACGCTTGACATACTGCTTAAGGATCGCCTCGCATTCGCCCGTCCACTGAGTAGAGAAAATGCGTTGGACTTTGTGCAAATGCTTAGCTTGTCGTTGCTCGAACTGAATGAGAGTAATTGGAGGTTCATCCGGGGACGGCAAGTCGACCAAGAGAATGTCCGAGTATTTGGTCCATACCTCTAGGAGCTGGAGCATGACGGGTGAGTTCACGTACAGACTGTGCTCATGGATTGCCAGCGCTAGTTGCCAGTTCGCACGCCATGAGCGAGGAGCCTGACGCAGCAATGACGCGTGGCCCCAAGGCTGTCCAGCCGTAGCTGAGGGTGGGGGATAAGGAATCGCCAGGCGCGCGCGCTGGAAAGGATTCAAGAGAACATAGTCAAGAATGGCTTGCTTAACGCTCATGATGTACTCAGATTTGATCTCCTCCAACAGGTTACGGATAAGCCTCTCAGCAACATCGAATGGTAGGCTAGTTGACAATTTGAACGACAAAAGCTGCAGAGCATGACGAATCCACTCTTCCTTAATAGGTGCAACGACTGCGTCGTTCATGTGCGTTGTGACATAGTGGTAGTAGCGAATCAGCGATTTCACTCGCTGTCGTAGACCCTCTGCGATGTCATCAACCGTAACTCCTGCGAAGTCACGCTCTTCGACATCGACGTACGACTCGGGGTCGGCATACTGTTGCTTCTGACGCGCAAAGGCGATCGCAGCCTCGCGTACGAGCTCTGGTGCCAGTGGAACTCCTGCGAGAACAGTCGAAGTCGCGGCCGATTCAATCCATCGGCTGTGGATCAACTTCTCAAGTTGCGCTGGAGTATAACGCCTGCGTGGAATGGACACAACAACCGCGCTGTTAGACGCACGGAGCAAGCGTTGACTGTGTGGATCGATTCGCCATGCAGTGGCCTCAGGTGTGTAGTACGACGCGATTCGAGCGGAGAGCGGAGTCGACTTGACATCGTCCGAGAAAGTTGCAGCCCGTGTGTGAGCAAACGTATCCAATACCGGAGGCAAATTTGCAGCAAGCAATGCATTCTTTGCACGAAGTAGCTCGTCTGGTGACGAAATGACAAGTGAAGACGTTAACTCAGACGACAAGGTGGTCTTGGCGTCCTCAGGAGAAATGAGCTCAGGAGATGCCTTAATAAACTTCTCCAAGGCGCTTGAAACAATTCGCTGAGTCATTTCACCATGTGATCGTGCGGATCCCGGCTGGTGGTATTGCAACTGAGGAATGGAGTGCTCAGTGGATGCGCCCAGTCTCGGTAGCAATCCTGACGGAGTCATTGGGCGACCGCCTTGTAATTGCTGTTGCCGCTCGAGCTCTTGTCGGATGGTGTCCAAGGGTGCACGCCCGCGTAGTTTGCGCTGGAACACAGCTGACGTGACATTGGGCAGTGCATCTTCAGTTGTTGATGCGGAATAACTGGCCTCTGGTGATGTAAGCAGGGTAAGTCTAGGCACTGGAGCCGTTTGATCCTTAGCAAGAGCTGTAGGTTGGGTACTTCGTGCCGTCGGCAAGCTTGGAAGTGTCAGAGTCTTGGCTAAGATGTTCGGCAGTGGACCTGGATCTGCTTTTCGTGGAGACACTGGATACTTGGCTCTGAGCGACTTGATCGCCTGTGACGAGAGCGTGGAAGACGTAGCTTCAGGGGTTTGTACTCCTCTTGCAGCTGGGAACGCACTGGCGAGCTGATCGTATTGATGCTGCTCGTAGAATGTGAACGCGACCTTTCGGTGAGATCCTGTTAAAACAGCAATGCCAAGGTCGAACTGGCAGAGCGGTTGAGTCGACAGTGCTTCGCCTAACCTCCTAAGAAGGTGCGTAAGTGCAGTGCGGAAGGTCTGTGGATCACAGTCTGCCATCTTTGAAAGTGTAATCAAGTTCATTCTCTGTGCAGATACATCGTTTGAGGTCAGAGTTGGAAGTTGACTATTCTCCTGCTCGAGGTTGAACTGGTCCAAGAATGGCTGAAAGAAACGAAACACGGGGATAGCAGGTGAAGACGCTCCTGCAGCTGAGGCAGCGGCCCCTGCCCTCTGCAGAGGCTTCTGTACATGTTGGAACTGGATTACACCGATCGGGGCGAGATTGCAGCTAAGCTCCAAATGGCACTGTGATGCGATCCAGAAGACAAATGCCTGCCAGCACTTTGTGTACGTCTTACAATTGATTAAATTCGAAAGCTGCACGGTTCCGACAGACGAAGTAATATAACGACCCACGCAATCCGGGATCAGGTTCTCCACCGTATAGACGCTGCTTTCGGTACTTGTACCTGCCGAGCTTGAGCCAGACCGTGGATTCCCTGAGCTAGTGCCACTCAGGAGGGCCTTGGTTGTGATCGAAGACATGGTGTGTTGAGCGTGCAGAAACGGTCGGCGCAACGCTCTGTGCCTAAATCAAATGAATACCAGCCTAATCTCGGTTTGTCGCTTGTCTGGGCTTGTCTGGTTGGTTCAGCAAATGGAAGTCTTGGTTAACCCACCAGGTTCCTGATGAATCGAAGTCGGTACTTCCTCGAGATCGTTCAAGCGTGGCACGGCGAGCGCACTAAAACGTAGTGATAGTCTTGATTCTCTCTTGTTGAGAGTGCTCGCTTCGCTCCTCTAGGGATGAATGAGGTGTAGCTACTTCTCGAAATCCCGAGGGTCGAGAAGTTCAGCTAGACACTCGCCTAAATCGAGGAAGGACAATCCCAGTGGGGTGTCAGCGTCAGAAAATGGTTGAATTACATATCAGAAACAGTCTTCATGACGGTCAGCCATCGGGTGTGGTGAAGCTGGGAGCTTCCTGCGTACCACTTCCGCCTCAACTCACACTTCTCTAGTCTAGAGTGGCTACGCCGCTGAGACAGACTGAGATCCTGATATAGCACTCAAGGTCGTAGGTCTGAGAGTGGTACGGATCTGTTAAGCCTAGGCTAGGGTCTAAGGCTCCCAACCCGATTGCATAATCAACTCGAGACAGTGCCAAATGACTCAGTCAGTCCAGCCGAGGTGGTTTTGTGCGAGGATATACTCGCGAGTTAATGGATATCAGCCAGATGCGCGGACTACTCATAATAGACTGCATAAATTTATAGCGGTCTGTAATACTCACAGTGTAAATCCCCCAGGTGATACCCCATAAATCGCCTTTATATCATTGTACACAACTTTACCGTTACTCCCGCTTTTCAAACCCTCCTGGGTCCTAAGAAGGGGTGGCGAAATTCTATCGCCCCGTTGGGGAGAGCGACCCAGCTCTGGGTCCCTGGTCTCTAGACACCCCCTCCTCTGGACCAAGCTGCTCTTTTCCAAGGATTCGTGTACATCTTCCGAGGGTGAAAACGGGGCTATGCAGAGCGATGACTACTCTGTGAACTGGAGTAGAGAGTACAGCCATTCCGTGTCTCCCGTAGTACCGTGGTCTGTTCCCTCAGCACAGTGTATTGGGCCTAATATAAGCGCTCGAAAACGGAAACCTCTGTGTGGCGCCTTGTGTCATAGGTCTTTGAGCGGTCCTTGGCACGCTAACAACAGGCACTACACCCCAGAGCTTGAGTCGTGCGCTAGTTCGCACGTGTCTCCTTCTCTCTGCGCATGAAGAGTGAACTGTGGCTGTCTCATGAATGCATTCGGGCGCTACAAGGCCCACATATGGGGTGTGCTTAGGTGCAACTGTTGAGCGTCTTCGCATGATATGTGATATGGAGTACAACCGCTTGAATCTTCTAGTTCACTTTGGCTTTGACTGATACTTTCCTCCCTTTAGCCTTGATTACCTATGGGCTGCACAGAGAGCAAGTACGAGAACGTGCCACGAATTCCCGAAGAAGCTATCAAGGGTTTGAAGTACGTTATGTGCAACATGTGTGACTGGTGTGCTTTGTTCGGCCACGAAACTGCCTTCCCGACTTGCCAAATACCTTTCCTGTCTAGCCAGCGCATGCGTGTGGATCACTCGCGAGGCGTATCCTTGATTTGATAGTTCTACATAACGTGTTACCTCATCTGTTTGGTTCTCTCGCCTTGATCTACGACTCTAGCGTGTTGTTCCGAGAGGATGAGATTCGCAGGATCTGGGCTCGCTTCCACTCATTGAACCCTATCGATGCGAAGAGCGCTCGACCGAAGCTCCCTGTTACAACCGTCTTGGCAATGCCAGAACTCGCGAATAACCCTTTCAAGTATCGCATAATTCGTTACTTCTCGAAATCAGCAAAGCAAATGGAGTTCTTGATCCCTCCCCACGTGCCTAGCAACCAAAATGATATCCCTGCTCAGTACTACACATCGGTTATTCAGCGTCCTGAGATGCTCCAGCGCATGTACTTCGAATTCGATGATTTCATCAACATGTTCTCAGTGTTCTCGTCACGTGCGATGCTTGATACCAAGTCAGCAGCAGCTTTCGGTATCTACGACTTTACAGAAGACCGTGCCATTGATGTTGTTGACATTCAATGCGTGATCATGACTGCCCTCGGTTCGAGTTTCTCAGCGCAGGATACTCTCCACATTGCTCGTGATATTATGCAGGTCGCAGACAGCGATGGTAATCGCCAGCTCGATGTGCTTGAATTCGCTCGCATTTTGAAGCGTATTCCAGAGTTTATGGCCAATTTCCAAATTGATTTTGACTTCTAAGTAACAGTACCCCTGCAGAGTAAGCAAACCAGGCTAGCGGCGTCTCTAGAGCTACCAGGAATGGAGAAGCAAGGGATCGGATGTCAAGTTGTTCCTGATATCTGATAAAACCCCCCTTTCCACGTCCAAACTGTAAGCCCCTCGGTCCCCACACTCCCAGCTCACAAATCCCAATCCAATCATGGTTGTGGCTCATCAGGTCATGTCCAAACTGTTTCATAGTAGCCTGCAAGATTTATTTATCCATTCCTTGTTCCCCATCGGCTTACAATTCTCCACCTCTAGCTCTGGATTCCTGATGTCGTAATGCGAACTAGTTGTATATTCCTTGTTGAAGTCCACTTAGAGCTCTGAGCAAGCAGCCTTTCGTTTGGTTCGTTGACCCGTTTCATTTTGCGCTCGTGTGCGTTTCCCCACCGGTCCCCAGAAGACCCGGTGACAACATAACCCTTTTGGTTTATTCCATTCATCGCATCCCTCTGTACCGTATGCAATTCTCACCCTCTTATACCAGCAAAGGCTCTACTCTCCACTTCTTCCTTTGTTTTTACCACAGTTTGTAGCATCCACACATCACCCGTGCTATTTTGATCTATTTCTTCAGTATCCAAGACTGTAATCACCATTCGGATTTCTCTTTTCCCTTTGCTCTCCTCACAACTCTACCACCACGCTGCATTCTCCGCAGCGCTTGCATTTACCTCTCATTCTCAGACCCCTCAATTGTTTGCGATGGCTGCGGTATCGCGCAGTCTGCAGCAGGCGCAAGAGGAGATCACGAATGTACCAATACACTGTCGTTTGTTCAGGATTGGATCTAACCTTGTGTGTGTATGTATGTGTGTGTACTGCAGTACAGTACGCTATAGGGTCACTCTCAGTGCTCGCACTGGTGTTCTACAAGCCCTCATCGAGCACGCCGAGTATCCTCATGGATCGAAAACACGAACTATGCAGATTTCCATCAAGTGTGAAAGTGGCATATGAGCCATGTGATTCTATGAATATACCTTGGAATACTAAACTAGATCTTACGTTAATTGTATCTATCATGTTATTTAGACCAAAGCGCCATGCTGCGTCTCGCAAAACGTGGCCAAACCTACCTCAGCCAAAGGCCGAACCATAATGTCAGTCTGTTGAGACACCTTGCGACCCAGGTGCCCCCCGGACCCCAAGCATCGGGTGCATCGGAACAGGCTTCGCAGTCCTCATCAGCTGCCACAGGAAATTCCGCTCCTGCACATCAAGAGCCAGCAATTCACGAGACTGGCACTCACCAGGGAAAGACCAGCGCTGCGTTTGCTTTGGAGGGCTTTGACATTAAGGCTGCACCCAGCACGCGCAGTGCTCGCCCTCAGGATGGTGTGCGTGCACCTGTCTCTCCGTTCCCGGTGCGTGCGAACCACTTCACGTTCAATGGTACTGTAGAACAGGAGGTCGATTGGTGGAAGAGCAAGAATGCGGACTGGATCAAACGAGCCGAAGAAGCTAGACAGGAGCATTTAAAGCGAATTCAGCAAAGCCGCGACGCGTACAAGAAGGGAGAAGGGTTGGATATGAATATGGAGAACGCAGGGCTTGGACGTCGCACAATTCCATTCCATGCCCCACCACGGAGCGACATCGACGTGCTGCTGAGTGTTGCGCGATCGGATGCACTCAATGCACTGGAGCGCAAACAGAAGCTTGCTGGTAGTGGCAATGTTGACTCCTCTCAAGAGCCAACACCCAACGGAGGCCAGCCACAAAGCGAAACGAATGGGCCCAGCATCCCTAGCAAACCTAATTACTCACGCGATGGGGGCAGCGACAGGCGTGGAAAGAGGACGTGGAATAAGAGAGCCATGTGGCAAAGTGCATTCTTCTTCAGTTGCACTGTGTTATTTTCGAGCTTTTGCCAGTGGCAACTTCAGCGCCGAGAGTGGAAGCAGGATTTAATGGAATTCCGAAACTCCCAACTGAGTCGAGCACCAACAGGAATGGCACGAGCGCTGCAAGCCATTGCAGAAGCCTTCGAGCGCAGTCCCAAAGTCCGTTATCTCATCGAAAACGCGCGTGGCAGTGCTGGTAAGCCACCCCTTATTCGTGCGCTCCTTGGAGAGGGCTCGAATGTTGAACAGTCGGCCGAGTCAGCGGGTGATGGTCAGTCGTGGAAACGGGAATTCGCTGATGCGCTCGGAAAGGGAATCATGGATCCTGCGCTAGATCGCGAAGCAATGGAGGAGTTCCTCTTCTCGCTAACTTACTTACCAGTGTTCGCCCAAGGTCGATTTGATTACAGTCGAGAATGCCTCGTTGGTGCTTCCACCGGACCGATCGATCCAGACAACGTGAAGAGGCGAGAATTCCAAACCGGCTTCTTTGTCGTCACACCTTTTATTCTGGACAACCCCATCACTGTGAAGCTCCCTAGTAATGTGTATAAGCAGGGTTCTACCGAAGGGTCGCGTCCTGAGAGTATTACGATCAGAAAAGTATTGGTCAATCGTGGGTGGTTCTCCAAAGAACTCACAGCGACGTTTTCAGAACATCGCGTGTTTGAGAACCAGTATCTTGCTGATGAAGAGCCCACTTCAGCTGCAACTGTGACGCGTGACGCAGACACAATTCCAACCCCATCCGCATCCTCATCGTGGACCTCCTGGCTCTGGCCGTTTAGTAGTGGCTCCAATGCTGTGAGCACGACCGCGAACATCGCAGCCCCGAATGCCACTCGCAGCGAGCCTACAGTAAACCTCACTCAAGACGAGAACGGCGACTACGTCTGGAAGGGACCCTCTGCAACGGCGAGTGCGAATAGCATGGTGGCCAATCAAGCCAAGGAGCAGGCCCGTCGACAAGAGCTACTAGCTCTTAAAGAGAAGCTGCAAGGGCCTGAAGGACGTGCCTCTATTATTTCGGGTATCGCGCACCTCGGAGTGTCTCCGCCACCTACGAGCGACGGTGAGCCCCTTACTACGGAACTGAGAATTGGTGCTCATGCATTCCAATTCATGGACGCGATCTCGATTGCCGAGAAGCTACACTTGGGCGATGCAACTGAATTGAACTATAGTGATGGCTCAAGCAAGCCGACACACGCTTCCAATTGGAAACCTCCTGTTTTCGTTGTTGATTGCACCGATCCAGCACCCGAGGCGAAGCAAGTATCTAACATGGATGTTGCCGCTTCAAGTGAGGGCCCACGTCCACGCACATGGCTTGAACTCGTTCGTAAGAGCGCAGCAGATCACAACAGCTTCTACACAACCCCGGCAACGCACCTCTCCTACGCTCTCACATGGGCAGCGCTGGGACTTGTCTCTGGTGGCTTGGGATTGCAACGACTCCTGGACATCACACGAGTGCCACGCTATGTTAGCTCTGCTGCGGCGATGTTGGGACTTGAGAGCCAATCTCGCTCCCAGGTAGAGGACGAGGAAACTAGCTGCAATGAACAATAAGTTGATTCGTTGAGCCCAGCAACGATCTATCACACAGGGTGTCCCACACAATAAACGCTTGGAAGTGTACAGTAGTTAACTGAGCTGGCTGGTATGTTGGACTTAGGACGTAAAGGTTTTATTAACTCACGTCACTGATACAAGAGGGAACTTATTTACAGGTTTGATGTTTGTAAACGAACAGGGTGTGGAGGAGGGCAAGCGATTGAGTCTTGCCAAGCGTTCTCACGTCGTCATCATAATTGTCTCAAGTTAACATTCATTAAACCTTGAAGACTGAGGAGGTGGACGACTTGCGAGTCCAGAAGACAGCACCCGCGAACGCCAGCATGAGGACAAACACGACCCAGCCGACCGTAAACAAGGGTCGAGCCTCAGACAAGAGCTGAGCATCGCATTTCTGAGCACCACCAATCATAGCGGAGGCAATTGTTAGGACAAGTGCAAATGAAACGAAATCGAGAATGCCGATGAGAATGGCTCCTCGAGCGAACAACTCGTCGGTATCTGTACCACCGCTGCTTACGAATGCCGGAGCGAACAGGCAGATCATAATGAAGGGAGCGATCAGGAGCGAGCCCAGTGCGATGAGCATGCTCGCGATGGACTCGTCACAGGGTGAATCGTAGTGCCGCAGGCCTGTGATCACAAGCATGCCACCGTACCCAATCAGAAACAATGGGATGCCTACAAATGCCAGGAAGTGACGTGTCGAGAGTGGTGAGCGAAGAATCTGAACAGTTGGAAAAGGCGAGCAAGTTTGGAAGAAGGGCAAGCGATCTGGAGATCAGATGGGTACGTACAGATGAGTAGCCATGGCATGATATACTGGGAGATGCGTCCTCCGCGCAGGGGCTCTAGAAGAGTGGGAAGTTGGGAAGAACATTGAGTCTAGAACTACCAAGCCCCCTCTACGCAAACCTTTGTGAGGCAAATAGATGAGGATACATACCTGTTTCTGAAATGGCTGCGTCGGTTTCCACGACAACAACCTCGTGTCCAAGTCGCTTCATGGTCTACTTCGTTGAGCACTTCCGCCACGGCGAGATATCGCGATTCAGAAAATCACCCTTTGGACAAAGATTTCCCATTGCTCCCCTGATAACTTTGACATTTTTTCCTTTCGTAGTTAGGTTGTTTTTGGAAAGGCTCTTCAGGGTTCATTTGGTCAGCACTACAATAGAAACTGACAAGATAAGGCATAAAATGAACGATGGCCTCCTACCAGTAATTCTGGCAGAGCATTCGCGATAACTGTATGTTTGGTTTAGTCAAGAAGTCACTAGGTATTAGAAACATTCTGAGCTAGTAGCTAGTAGCTAGTATCTATGCTTCGTTCTGTATTTGACTACAGTAACGCTTCCAATAAAGACTAAAGATGTTGTGTGCAACCATCAGGTCGTTTACATAAACATCTCATTACTGCCCCTCAACATACTCCTCAGGTTTGTCCCATCGCGTCTCTTGCGTGACTGCATGGTAGTAATACACCTTCCCTTCATGTACGGCTCGCTTCCAGTTCAAATCAACTTTCTTGGCAGGAGCCGATGGCGCCGGAGGAGGTGGCGGAGGAGGTGGAGGTGGGGCAGCCTGCGCTGGAGGTGCTGGCTGCGCTGGAGGTGCTGGCTGCGCTGGAGGTGCTGGCTGCGCTGGGGGGGCTGGTTGCGCTGGGGGTGCTGGTTGCGCTGGTGGTGCGGCATTGGCCTGCGCCGAAGAATGGGCAGGCTGCCCAGGTGGCACCGGAGCTGGCCTTGCGGGAGGCGATGGCGATGCCGAGCTGACACTGGGTGGCCTGGGTCTTGTCGGTGGTGGTTGTGGTGGAGGATGGTGTGCTGGCGCTTGCGGTGGTGGCTGGGGCTGTGCTGGAGGTTGAGGTGGCGGTTGAGGTGTGCTCGACTGCAGAGACGAGGAGGGCGGCCTTGGCTGCACCGGCGGGCGGGCTGGAGATGCACGCGCATGCATTTGCTCGAGCTCAACTTGGTTTTGATGCTGCATTTGAGCCTCCATAAGTTGCTGCTGCTCCAGAAGCTGTGACTTGCGGCGGTGTTGATACTCATTGAAGTATTTCTGAGCCTCACCCTTGGGTGGGAATACTACGGTGGGTGGTGTGTACGGAACCTGGGGCGCAAAGGTGACCTGGCGGAGCGAGATACCGGTCGCGATGAACTGCAGTTGGCCTTCGGTAGGCGGTTCTGACATGGGCCCGCAGAACACGGCGATATGTAACAGCTTCAGGAACCGCGAAGGGTTCTTGGCGTGGGCTCGCAACCAGCTCTCGAGGTAGTTCTCCAGCTCGACGCTAGGAGGGAATGTTTCGAGTGCTGCAGCAAGAAGCGTCCAAGCTCTCTGTTCCCAGTCAGGCGATGGGCACTCAGTCAATTGCTTAATCAACTGGCAGAAGATCTCATCACGCAACCATGGATCGTTCAAGCCAGCTTGGAGCAATTCCTGTGCAAGTAGCGCTTGTTGAGCTGCGCTTGTACCGGATTGGCGAACTCCTGTGAAGTGAAGGATATTCTTGAACATTCGCTTGGCTTGTAACTCGCGTTGCTGCTGAGTTGATCCTGTAACCGGCTGAGATGCAGCTGTGATGGCATCAGGGTTGTCCTCCTTTGGATACGCGAAGGCTAGCAAATTGGCTGGAATGGGTTGGCGTACGGTGGAATCCGTTAAGGCAGCATGAATAGGCGAATTGGAGAACTTCAGCATACCTGCAGCCAACTTCTCTCGCGAGAACGAAATGAACTTGGCCTTGGCCCAATCCTCTGAGCTCTTCAAATTCGGGAAGTAGCTGAATGTAAATAGGCCCGCTTGGGACTGGAAAACGATTTCCTTCAACCGGATGATCAGGGCAATTCGACGACCTGTGTCACCCAATGCGACTGCTGCCTTCAACTGGTATTGGACGAATCGATCCTCACTCGTGTGATTCAGGAGTCTATCAATCTCTTCTACGTCCGGGGAGGAGACTTGCATCGCACGAGCACGCATGAGGACCTTTGCCATCTCAGATGGTTCCAGATACTGCAAAGCATAGTCAAGGTCCGAGTTCAGCTGCATCACCTCATTTCGGAGCCGTCGGCACTCTTCAACTTCGGGCGTATCGTAAAGGAACGATTCTGCGTACACGACAGCATACATCAGTCGGGCCTCACTCAAGGTCTCGCGGGCGCGCGCTATCAGTTGCTTGCATTCAAGAATGCGATCGAGGTACTCACGGGCAACTGGTATCACCTCATGCTTTTGAGGATCGATACGCAGTCTCTCTGCAAGCTGAAGCTGTGCTGCTAATGCAGTATCATCGAAGTTTTGTACGGCCTCTTCGAGACGTTTGAGAACAACATCCACGGCCTCTCGACGACTTAACAACTCGGCCGCAAATGAGACATCGGGATGATCCTTCAATAAAAGCGAGTCATCGAGACAGCGCTGCAATGACTCGCGCAGGGCTTGCCACAGGGCTTTCTCAGTGGCGTCCAGAAGAGCGCGCGACATGTGCTCTCGCAGGTCGAGAATTGCACGAGCTTGGCGAAGGGCCTGGTAGTACTCTTGTGTCGCGGGATGCGTGGGGCCCAACTGCTCATGGAGACTTTCGACTGCCGTTTTAAGGTTAGGGCACATACTGTGAACTCGCTCACCAAGGACCGCAGCACCAAGGCGATCATCCGCTCCGTCCACCGCTGGTCCAATCTGATTAACATCTGGGAAAATGGCAGCTTGCGGCGTAACAAGCTCTTGGAGTGTCTTAGCTGCTTTTCGTTCAAGATCTAGTCGCTCTACAACGGCCATACCATAGAGGGCAGCACGAGCCAGGTCTTGTGGTGGTGCATCGCCATCTGCCGTGGGATCAGCCATGGTCGAGACTGGTGCATCTAGTAGGCTAGGCTGTCCAACGAGCGAAAAGCCACGATCCAGCTCCTCAGCTAGGTATCTGATACTTCCATCAAACGCTTCGAGTGCAGCTATTATTTTCTGTTCGGCCGCAACGAATCGAGCGAATGGCCGCGCTGATTCCGGTTGTGCTTGTCCACGTCGAACTGCATCAATCAGCGCTGAGCGAGCGGCCCGACGTGCTTTGATTAAGTCAAGTAGCGCTAATGCCTCTGGGAGTTGAGGTAAATCGGATTCGTCAAGCTCTAATTCGGAGGCCTCCTTGCAAATACGGCTCAGCTCTGGTTCGAAATTCTCAGGCCGGAACATACCAACCAGTCCTGGATCACCCTTAGCTACATCTTCGTTGAGACGCGTATTGGCACGATCAATGAGGACTGACAAGGTCGCTCGGATGCGTGATAACTCGGTCAGTTTCCTACGATGCGTTCTAACGCGGCGGAGCAAGTATGGCTCGAAGCCCAGGAAAGGCAATTGCGCCAACAGCGCGTCAACCTGAGCTGGCTCGGTAGCTTTCAATGCTTCAAGCAAAATTGGCTGTGCAGCCTTAACCCTGCGAAGCAATCGACGTGCCAAGGCACCTCGGATGATTTTTTGAATTTGGACTGTGGCGGCCTCCAAGGCAAGGTTACGTATCAACTCCAAGTGCCTGTGTGTCTCCCCACGATATAGAACTCTTGTACGACCAATCTGTAGCTCTGAAAGTGGCAAGGGCTTGCCATCCTTCGTAGTCGAACCTTTGTCTGTGGTGGTCCTTTGCAAAGATTGCTTGATCAAGTTGGTAATGGTTTCAACACCTTCGCGGATGGTTGACCAGGTTGGAGTGTACACTGTGCGCTTAGAGCTAAGAGACGCGGTGCCTTGATTTCCAAGAAGCAAATGCTGGCCATGCGTGAAGATGCATTTATAGCGCGCAACAAACTCCTCGTGGGTGTATCTGAATGGATAGCCCGACTTTCGGATTTTGACCGCTTCGAAAACACCAGAATACTGAAGCTGCTCAAGAACAAGCATGGGGTGGAACTCAAACGGGGCTTTGCTAGGATTAGGCTTGATGCATCGGATGTAGTGAGGCTCGGTCTTGTTCAACGCGGTTACAAGCTCTGCGACTTGCTTCAGGAACTTGGTTCCCAAAGTGCCGCGCTGAGCGCTTGTCGTTGACCCACCGGCAGGAATGCTATCCTTGAAGAGAGACATAAGGAAGTCGAACTTGCTGGTTTGAATTAACTTCACAGACGACTCATGCAACTGGTCTCGGTTCTTCTCGAGGAAGCCATTACTGTCGTAAACAACAGGACCAGCATAGTGCTCGATCACAAAGAGATCCGGATTTCTAAGATAAGGCTTGAAGGCTGGATGATTTGACTGTGCAACTACGAGTTTCTGTACAAACGACTTGTCGGAACCACGTGGCATTCTCAGTTCCTCGTCAATCGCGGGAATGATACCCTTCGGCTTCATTTCGATCAGATCCAGCACCGGTTGATTGTCTATGTAGTTAACGTGCTTGTAACTGATCTGCTCGAATTCATACACCTCCTCTTCCTTTCGGAACGTGTGGAGGTTGAAGAACTGTTGGAGCTTTTCGTTGGTGTAGTTGATGCAGAGTTGCTCGAACAGGTTGTGTTCGAAGACCTCGAAACCGAAAATATCCAAGATAGAGATCGTGCATCGGTTCTCCTTGGCCTCTGCCGAGACATGTTCGAACATGCTCTCGTTAATGCGGCGAACAATCCAGTCGAAAGTCTTATCATAAATGAACTTTGCGAGGGTGTCACGCGCTGCACAGGCGCTAACGTGGTCCAGGGTTTTGAGAATAACTTCGCTATCCACCTTCACCGTTCGGTGCGTAAGTGCAGTGCTTAGGTCATTTTCAGCGAGACCTAGCAACTCTGCGGCATTCGTGAGCGCATCTGGCGTGATAATATTACAAGATCCACGACCCGTATCATCGCTGTGGAAGTCAATGTTACCGAGGTGAAGAATGGCAGCCAAGATGCGTAAGATTTGGTCGATATCTCCTTCACTCCAACCCAAGGCCTCCATGGATGCTATGGTTTCACGGAAGCACTCGGCGTCGTCGACGTCGGCAACGGTGGTACAACCGCTCTGGGAGAGGTAACGGAAGCTGTTCACAGCCGCCTCGCCACCGTCGGGAAGTCGATACTTTGCCCGCTGGTCCTTCGTAGCACCATGGCAGAGTTGGTAGAACGCATGGTAATTGCGTTCGCCTGCAGCCTGATGTACAACTCGAATCTTCTCCAACAAATAGTTCTGGTTCCAAGCACCGCAGAATTGGAAGCGGCTGTTCAAGAAGAGCTCAACGTATTTTCCGAAGCGGGAAGAGTTATTGTTTCGCACAGTTTTGGCATTTCCAAAAGCTTCGAAGATGGGATTTGATGCCAAAACAAGCTGCTCAACTGACTGATCTCGTCGACGCGATGGGTCAGACGACTTGGACTCGGGTTCATGGTCAGCATGCTTGTCATGTCGTGTCTCAGATAACTCAGCAAAGTAACGCAACGCGTGCTTGGTGGCTTCAGTCTTACCAGCACCTGATTCGCCCGAAATTACAATGGATTGTGACTTACGCGTTTCGATCACATTGCGGTATGCTGCATCGGCAATAAGATACACGTGAGGTGGGAGTTGCTTCATGCCTCGAGTTCGATAGGTTTCAAGGGCGGTCGGAGTGTACAGCGGTAGCGCTTGGTAAGGGTTGATCGAAATGAGAATGGTTCCGACGTTAGTGTAGATCTGGTTCGCTTGGAAACGCTTCTTGAGGTTGTGCAAGATCAACGGCAAGGACATGTGATCTAGCATGACGAGATCGCTTACAATGTTATGGAGCGACGGCCAGCTTAGCTTTTCCAAATGTTTCGCTTCCGCAGCAGACAAGGTATGTCGATTACCATGTTCGTCCACGAGTTCGACGGCCCCCTTGGCTGACACAGACAGTTTCTGGGCAGGAATAAAGCCCCAATCGTCGTGCGGCATCCAGACCCATTCGCCACTCTGGCCACGTTCCTGTGGCGTCTTGAGACAGTCAGGTTTATCCCAGGTCACCTCACCAGTTTGCGTGTTGTGGTAGTAAGGCTGGCCCTCGGGAGTACGCAACTCGGTCCAAACCTTCCGGGCCTCGGCGAGCGCCCTCTCTGCCGCGAGTGTTGCAGCATCTATCGTCTTGTTAGCAGTTGTCGCGGCAAGTTGACGCATTCGAGCTTCTTGGGCTTCTTCGTCTTCGACGCCTCGACCAGCTTGCGCAAGTGCTGCACGTTGGGCCTGCATACGAGCTTCCTGTGCTACTGGATCCGCAACGCTTGGGTCGGCCTTCGTTGCGCGGTGCTTGAACTCTTCACCTTTTGCAGTAGGATCAACTGCGCTGGGAGGTGGATCACGCGCAGCCGCAGAAGGATTGGCCAGCATATTCTGTGCTCGTGCGCGGATCTGATCTGCAAACGAACCTCCAAGGCCCATGACAGGGCTTGGTTGTGAAGCATTGGTGGGCGAGGTAGATGCATGGACTGGGCTTTGGGCCTGAGACTGGCCTCGGCTTCGTTGCTCTGGACTCGTTTGCGACGGAGTGGTACTTTGTGTTGAGCCTGTTGGGCTGGTCGAGCCTACACTCGGTTGGGTTGTAGTTGTCGTCGTCGCTGCGGGTGCTGCGGGTGCTGCTGGTGCTGCTGGTACTGCCTGACTCTGAGCTGCAGCATGTACCAAGCTGTACAAGATGGGAATTTGGTGCAGCGGTGTCCATCCTGAAACGCACTCGCTCCAGCAGAGACTGGTGCGCTGAACGTGTCCGGCAGTGTAGTGTGCCTTGAACTCTTCAAATGGCATGGGTCCTTTGGACTCCCGCTTCTCATTAACATAGTACCAGACCACTCGTTGGACCTGGTTTGCGTCGAGCGTGGACATGGTGAAGCGGGACTAGGCGTATACCACCTGACGGAGATAAGAGTGTGACCAAAACTGTGACAAACGGGGCGTGTGTCTAGTCGTTTGCTCCCCTCTTCGCTCCGCGCCAGCAGTCGACAGGGGGTGGGGTGAGTACGAAACCGTGGGTCAGACTCGGAACGCCCCTGGAAATCTGCCTGGAAGTGGTGAGGATTTGAGTTAGGGATAGGGTATTCATGAGCATTGAGGGAATTTGCATCTAACTAGCCTCAGTTCAAATCACACTTAGAACCTGTGGTTGATAAACCTGCAATACAGCACAAGATACACGAGTTCGTATCAGCTATCGAATGGGAACTCCACGAATTTCTCACACCTCTCAGGGTTTGTAGTTGCCTAACCGAGTTGAAGCGGTAGGTCTTGTCACGCTTTACATCATTCCAAGTTTATCCTGTGTGACAGCATGGTGCGTGGCGCGAAATTCGCCCCGCAAGACTGCCCCAGTGTGCCCAAAAAATCTTGAAATCTTGTCAGGCATGAGGCGCGATATCCGGGCCAGGGCGGATAGGCAGAGATGGGGAGACTCCATCCAGCCCGCCCTGGCCTGCTGGCCTGGGGGAAGAATTCAAATTTTGCCGGGAAAATTCTCAACTCGAAACAGTTGAAAAATTACATTGGAAAAGGCGTGAATGAACGGGATAGGTAGGAATTTCAAGATGAAAAAAGACTCAATTCAGTAGCTCATTATATGTTATTTATGTTATATTGCGATTTATAGCCACTAACCCACTGCATCGCGCGATGACAGACCAGTTTGAACACAACCGCGCGGCCCTCAGCCAACAGGTGTCACTCAGATACGCGCTGGACGCACAACAGGCGGAGATATCCTCGCGCCTCGCACAGAAACCCGACCGAGACCTCATTTCGTCACGACCTGGACCTGGTACGTGTGTGGGTACTAGTGATTATGCGACACAAGTGCAGGAGTTTATTCGAGGACCGACCATCCGAAGCCAAGGTTGGCGAACCACTCCAGCCTGAGGCACGATTGCGTAATTCGACATACTTACCCTTGTTCCAAACCTGAATCTTATGCATATGCACCTCTAGGTGGCCAGCAGCTTTCGTATGTTGAAGCTCACAGGGTGTTCGCCACGGCCAACGCTATTTTCAGTTACGATGGTTGGAGCTCGGCCATCATCGACATCACCCAGGACTATGTACGTATTACATTGAGGCTCAAAGGTCTCCACCAGAGCTCGCTATGTGTCATGATTGTGTGCGCGTGGAATGTCGACGTGAGATTGGCTAGATGTCTGGATCCATCGAATGTGATGTCACTTAAGGCTCCAAATGAATGAATGAAAACTTGCTTGTGAATTGGGGCAACCCGGCTCGTGACATGGCTCCCATGGTGCTTCCTGGCCATTCGTCGCATAAGAATTGCATGTCCACATCTCCATGCGGAACCGTCACCTCACCTCTCGCTGTCCATATATCCTGATCATTCTACTATTCTAGCTGGAGGACACACGTCAAGGTCAAATTAGTGTTGGATACAGTGCAATCGTACGTGTGACTCTTCCCAACGGCGCATTCCACGAGGACATCGGATATGGAAGTGCCTCAGGCCCACGCGACATGGCACTGGAGAAGGCCAAAAAAGAGGCCGTCACGGATGCGTACAAGCGTGCACTTCGTCTGTTTGGTAACCTGCTTGGTAACTCAATCTACGATAAGCAATATATCGAAAGCCTTCGCCGTGCTCCGCCCATGCCGCAGCCACAACCGCAAATGCACCATCACAACATTGGTGTTAGCGTCGGTCAAGCACCTGCTCCAGATCACTCGGCGTTCATGTCCGCGATGCCACCTCCTGCGGGAGGTGGCATCGCGGACATGACAGCCAATCAGTCCAAGTCGCCCAACAAGCCGGCTGCATCTCCGGTTCACACAACACAACCACTCAGCAAAGCACAGGTAATGGCCACCCCCATTCTACCAGCAAAGGCGAGTCCATCTCCTTCGAGCAACAAAACCATTAGTGCCCCAACAGCCCAGCCCTCAACAGCCCAGCCCTCAACAGCCGAGACGCTGGGACAAACACGAGAGCGGCCCTTGCCCGCGCAGACCCCACCAGGAGGTGCCACATGTTCGAAGCGTGTGCTGTTAACTGGAGCAGACGCGCAAAGTACCAGTAACGCCAGTCAAACGTCAGCGCCCGTCGCAAACACCGCGACAACAAACGCGGGTTCCCAGCCGATTAATCTTGCTGATGCGCTCCTGGCATTTGAAGGTATCGATCTGAACGCTATTGCACTGGGAGGCAATGGTGCTACCACTGGTGGTGAGGCTGTAATGTCTGCAGGGACGAGTTTTTCATTCCCGCCTCCAACCAACAAGGCACCAATCGAGGGTGAAAACAATCAGTCTGCAACCACCCCTCAAGGCCAGGCGGACTCATCCTCGTCTTCATCGTCGAGTTCGTCTTCCTCTTCGGCGAACTCCCCTACCACAACCCCGAATGCCTCCGATTCATCAACAATCACAGAAACTTCATTGGAGAGTGTGCCGCTGCGTGAGCTCAATGCCAACGCTGATAATACGACCGCAGGAGCATTGGACGACTCTATTTTAGAAAAACTTGCCGGGTTGCCGGCTGATGTCGAAGGAGCTGCGGAATCTGCACCCGTCGTCACAATGTAAACGCATCCGTGGATTCTAGCTTTTCATGCCTCTGTGGCAACGCCTCGATTATGTACAGTTCTGCCTCAAGTTATTGTCACTGCCAGTGTATATGTAAAGTCAATCGTATGTAATATAGACCTAGCGCAGTATGATTAGCCTAAAGGCTTGACATTCTGAGCACGAATATCAGGGCGAGTATATATAACAGTCATTCCCTGCGTTTGCCAGCTTCGTAGGTTTATCGATTTTAGGTGCATGCGACGATACAGCGTAATATATGCGTCTTTTGCGAACGAAATGCGACTCAGATAATGATCACGTTTTCCCCAGCCTTATTTCCGCAGAAGAGCTCTTGATTTACCTGGCACGCCCCAATCCAGCACTGCGCCCGCCCCTGCCGCAGCTGGAATATTTTTCGAATATCCCATGTTTGCCCAGTGGAACCAAAGTGAGATTTACCGGAACCGGGGGTGCTGGAATAGGGAGCAAACCATATTTACCACAACTGCTGCATCACTGGATACGCCATATGCTTTGCAGTGATAATCTGCCCGCTGAATGAAGGTGCCGCCGTCTACCTGAAATGCATGAGCCAATTCCGCACACAGGTGTTAGATCGCACAAAAGAGCCCAAAAATTCAAAGGACTAACCAGGTCCGAGACGACAGGACATGCTGGCGATAAATACGCTAAGGGGTACGTATTGTGATAAAGAAGGGGATGGACATCGCGCTACATCCGCGAGAATCACTGTACTCCTACCTCAATTGACCAGAATAGGCTGATTTTCTCACCAACTGAGCCTCATTTGACCTCTCTCCCAAAGACTTGGCGCACGAAGGACTATATCTCACCCCTGAAGCACTCTTGGTGGTGGATAACTGCGTTGCCCAGGGCTACAAATCGATTCCGAAGGAGATCTGCGCACAACTCGCGACGAAGAGCCTCGCACTTACAGAATCGACCGTATTACAGTCGAAATCGCTCGATGACCTCATCGAAGTGATCAAGAACGGTCCGCTCGTAGGGCTCACAGAGCCCGTTTTCGCCACGCTTACGCAGGGCCCTCAGCTATCACGTGGCAATGATCGAGGAGATTGGCGGATAAAGGGACAGAAGGAGGAACCGCCCCGCCATGCAATCGAATCTCTCTCATTTGGAAGACCTTTCCCTTTCCAGCCCATTCCAACTCCCACACCCAGCAGGAATGTCGCCGGTGCAGCCGGGGCCAAGTCATACCATCAGCTCGAGAAGGATCGACTTGTGTTAACCTCTAGGATCTGGGTCGAAGTTGTGTCTGTAGTCGATTACAGCGTGTCTTCAAACTCTCTTCAGTATCCCATTGACGTGAGCAATGTTAAGAGCATTGGAATTAAGGTCACTGATGGGTACTCTGAGCTGTACCTAGCTGAACGCAGTGTAGCGTTTGATCTGCGCCACATTTTGCCAGAACTTTTCCCCGGAGTCAAACTGCTGTTACATCCCGGATCAGTCATTTTTATGAACTCGGCTCTGTTCCTAGTTCAAGAAGGAGAATCAGAGCATGAACCTCTCATCGAGATCATATCTACAAACATTCGCCTCAAAGCGGCACGGAAGGCGGAGGCTGAAGTCTTGAAGTATCGCACCACGACAAAGCTCGAAGAATCCTCAACCGCTCGAAGTGCACCTAAGTTTCAAGACTACGTTCCAGGAGGTCCTGTATACACGTGGAGCTTGGACGCTGTCTTGGGTGGGAAACCCAATGATGACCCTAATCCAGCCAAGAGCATGCCCCAGAAGCGAGCAGAACAAGGACCACCCACTGCGCCGAAAGAGGAGAGAGGCGACCAGTCAACAATCGTCAACGTTGCCTTGCAAGAGGTTGTTAGCCAACAAAGTGCGCATGAACAACGAGGTGTTGAGTTTATCTTCCAGTCTGAAATTGGGCTTGATACCCCTGGAAACGATCGGACTATGCCCACCGAACCGCATGAGACGAAACTAACCGTGAGTGCCCCAAAGTCCGAAGAGGAACAAATCGAAAAGGCTGCTCTTGAGGAGGATTCCATTTCAGCTGGTCCACCCGCAACTGCTGCCGCATCTTCATTCAAACAAGAAAGCAAGCAGCAAAGTCTTGTCAACACGATTATCCACACTGATTTCTCTCTCCTAGTGCGCGGACAACAGGGTTGGACTGGGCGGTTTGCTGTAATTGTTGCCGACTTGCAACTCTATCCGCCATCTAAGGTAATACCAAAATATCACATCCAGTTCACCCTTTCTGAAAACGCCCTTGTCGCACAGAGTACCACGCAGGCGCTGAATCAAGGCACTGACTCAACTGGGACGTCGCGTGGCTATCCAGGTGACCGTGGAGGCAGTGGGAGGGCGGGTGGAAAGAGTCCAGCCCATTTGTCAGTCACCACAGCCTCCCAAGTTGCAACAACTACCGTCGGTGCAGGTGCTGCGACGCTGGGATCACGCACAACTGCTGGTCTACGGCTAGTTTGCGTCGCCACAGATCGTTTATTTGAGCACTACTTTGGCAAGCAAGAAGTGGTGGCGGAGTTAGTTCGTCGGGGTGGTCAGTCAATGGAGCAGGTCCGAATACGGCTGCAACAGCTGCGTGAAGTATTTTTGTCACGGAACTGCCAAGCTGATCTACAAATTGGTGCCTCAACTGAGGGATCCGGTGCAAATATTGTCCTGCTGGGCATCGCCGACTCATTGTCTTTGGATGAACTGCATGCTGCTCAGCGTGCTTTCGCAGAAAAAACGGGCACAGTGATTGTCGGCGCCAAACCAAACAGGCGAGCGAATCCCAGGCATCAGACCGACGCACTAAGTAGAGGTCAAGGAGTTCGAGGGCTCATGAATAGCACGGATGCACAGCAGGTTGTCGAGAGGATTCGAGATCTTGTCAAGACTACGGAAGATCATCCCGAGCAACGCCCTCGCAGCACGCGAAAGGAACGCAAAAGCCAAGACTACTAATACGATGAGATACTACGACATGGTGCGCCTTGGTCCAGGGAAGTGACAAAATATAAACCTAACTCGAGTGTTCACATAAACGCATCTGTTTTCAACAGGATTCCTCGTGTCATTTGTATCTTCCTCATGTGCAAACACTCGCTGAACGTTCAAATGGCACACCATGAAATATACAATGTAGGTTTATGCAATTTAAAAGCGATTTCACACACACATACACACACAAGCGACCTATTGTACACTACCTCACTGAACAACCGTCTTGAGCAGTTCTCCGAGCTTGTTCTTGTCTGTTGAAGTGTACGGAATCGGGTCAATATCTCCCGCATTCGCGGCGCCTTCCATCTCATCGATTTTAGCCTGCTTATAACCCGACTGAATTGCAAACAGGATCTCACTTCGACGAGCTGACTGCAAGACCGTGAAAACCGGCCGATCTGTTTCGCCACGAGCCATCGACTCGGCAGCATTAACGCCATCAATATGAAGCGCAAAATGATGCGCCGAGTCTTGGGCAATAGCAATGGAACTGATCATCGTGAGAGGGATGCATACATGGAAGGTGTAGTCACTGCTGCCGCTTTGGATTTGGCCGTTTGGCAAGAGCTTTGGCTGCTTGGTAGCAATGATGAAACAAGATTTCGTTAATGCCATCAAACGCATCTGCTTACGCTCCAAGTACTGTGTCGCATTTGCGAGGGGTGGCGCTCCAAGTGGCTGAGGCAGGATGTGATCTACGAAGTTGGAATACTGAACTTCTGGCTTACTCTCTCTGGGAATGCGGACACTGACCATTCGAAGAAAGCTAGATGTAGGGGAGGAAGGGGGATTGGGTCGTGAGGCAAGGAAATCGAGGTTATTTGTGCAGCCAAGCATGAGAAGGGAAATAAAAAGGTGGTTTAGACAGATCGAAATGGAGGTACGTACTCTTGGTCTTGACCTAGGTTCAGGTAGTCCACGGCTGACGTCCCCGACTGAAGTTGAATGCCTCGAGTTATCATTGGCAGGCTAGCTCGGAACAATCCACTGTCACGAGGTTCGGCAGAGAGCCTTAGATCAGCAATATTGGTGGAAGCCGATGGTGAACCGAGGGTAGAGGTGCTTGAGCTTACCGGCTGAGGCGAAACGATGGTGGCAATTCCTCGTGTTTGCATGCCCGGGGTTCCAGTTGGGATGGAAGGGGTCGAAACCTCAGGTGCAGGCGTACTGGGGATAAGAGAAGGCATAGAAACCGCAGGCAAGGCGGTCGTGTTGGCCTTCATTCCTATAGCCTGGGCCATAATAGCCGCTAGAAGCGTCGTTTGCATTTGCTGGTTTTGAAGGATCAACTGTTGTTGCTGCATCTGTGCCTGCATTTGGCTCTGCTGCTGTTGCTGCTGTTGCTGGAGCTGTTGCTGGAGTTGTTGCTGCTGCTGTACCTGCTGCTGCAGCAAACATGTCTGGAGTTGTGCCTGAGTGAAAGCAAGTTGTTGCTGTAGGCTTGCCAATTGCTGTTGCTGCGCATGTAAGGACAAACTGAGTGCCTTGTCACTTGCTTGTCCAAGATTCGTCTCACCAAAGCTCGTCGCAGTCGTGATCGCAGGCAGCACCATTGAGGTGACACCGCTCTCTCCAGTCTGAGCAGTAGTACTGAGAGAAGGTGCAGAGGGCGGCTGCACACTGATGCCTCGATGTGAAGACGTGCCTTGCGGCTTCGAGGTGGCCGGGATAGAGGAGCGTCGAATGGGTTGAGTTGCAGACTTTGCTGTCGCGCCCGTCGAACTCGTTGATGGAATGGATCCTTGTCTTTTCAAGGTATTCTGCCGCTGATTAACAGCAGAGCTGACGGCTGTCTGACGCACTTGGGCTAGTGACGAAGTGGTTCGCATCGGCTCGCGCTTGGGTGCGGTGGAGGCAGAAAGCGATGGCCTTCCCCTTGTGGCCGAAGCAGACAACGCGACAGATCTGGTTTTTTGACTTGCTGTGGAAGCCGGGGCCTGTGGTCGGGTCATGGGTCCAGTTCCGAGGTTAGAAAGGTATGGCGTTTGCAATGTGTCGATTTCATTCAGCAGTTGGGATGCCGAAACCTGATCACCGCGAGTGGAAGCGTTCTGGAGTTCTGGAAGCTTGCTCAGCAGATCATGAATGACATTCAGCTCGGGAGCGATCCATGCAGGATACAACTTTGTGGCGGCTCTAGGATCTTCGAGAACCAGAGCATCGACAGCATCAAGTACACTGCTCACCGCGTTGAGACTAGCTCCAGCTGCCGCAGAGCCTTGGGAGATGCTTTGGGCAGCCTGCCGAATGAGGCAATGTGCCTGCTGCAGTAAGCTACGGACGGTGTCATTGCCAACCGCTTTTGCTGCTGGAGCAGTTGCCGGTCTGAGCGGAGCGGGTGCTTTTGATGAAGGCAACGTAGCTGCAAGATCGCGAGGAATAGCTGTTTGCTTCTGAACAGCATTCGGAGTTGTGCGTGTGGAGTAGGCTGAGCTCGCGGTTGTTAAGCTGGGACGTACAGACGTGCTTGAGGAAGCAGTATGACGCATGCTTGTCTTTGCGCTCAAAACGCTCTCAACTGGTTTAACGGAAGAGCTAGCGGGTGCAACCGTTGCCTGAGGGAGTATAATAACGGGCAAATTGCCTACAGTTTGCGTGCTCGGGGCGACGCTGTTGGGTACATTGGCTGTCAGGTCAACATCACCTGTGAGACCCTCCGGAATTATGATAGACGCACCACGTGAAGAGCTGACTGGGACTGGTGCAGCGACAACAGGCTGCACGGCTGTGAGGGGCTTCGATGACTTTGTCGCGGAAGTTGTGTACGTGGTTGACTTTGTGTTTATAGACTTGGCCCCTGTTGTGGAACTAGTGATGGGTTTGACTGAGCTGATTGTCGTACTCACTGATGCCTTAGTTGTGGTGGCTGGCTTAACAGTCGTGGACTTTACGCGATCCAGCTCGCTTTGAGCTGGCTGACTCGGCAGCGTCTGTTCAAGACTGAAGTCTGTGGACTTGGAAGGTACAACGGTTGCAGCAGGGGTCGTCAGAGCGACGGTGGTCTTGGTGAACTCTGAAACCATAGGGAGAATACAGGCAAAGTTGATGCTGACCGGGGCTTGAGACGGAGCAGCAGCATGGGCGACAATAGCTTGGAGCTCTACATCACCACTTCCCTGTTGAGCCTTTTGCATGAAACCTGAAAATGAAGCTGAAACCGCGACCTGAGGCCGAGTGGCAAGTTTCGCATCGTATTCAGAGGGAGTCCGTTGCTGAGATGGCGTCGTCGTCGAACTGGCGGAGATATACATAGCTTCTTTTACGGGAGCCTTGATTGTCTGTGCGAGACTATCTTCCATAGTTGATTGGTACTTTGGCAATGGTGCGTCGGCCTCGACTCTCAATGGGACTGAGTCTTGAGTCTGAGGAGACAAAGCCACGCGCGGTCGGGGTGTTGCGGCGGGCAGAACCTTAACAGGTACATTTAATGGCTTGGCTGATACCTCGAACGCGTAAACGCTATTTAACTGAATGTCTGTATCAGACCGTGCCGAAACAGGCTCAGCAATCACACTTGCAGGACGAGCAGGCTGGGGTGTTTGCGCAGGTGTAGACGTACTGTAGGTATCTCTCGGTGTTGCTGTCGGAGTGGTCAGTGTTGGGATGGGTGTAACGCTGGTCACCAACTCGTCCTTAATTACTTCTGCTTGGTATGGTGGTGTCATTGAGCTTGCCAACGGCGAAGCGCGGATAGGAGCAGAGTCAGGCTGCATGCTTGAAGAAATAGTAGGCAATACTCGAACCTTAGCGGTTGTCACAGCCGTGGTTACATCAAGCGCCATCGGCGATAGCAGATCGACATCGCTGTCCGCTCTCGGGTTAATTGCAAACGGCAGTTTGCCAGGAGTGCTTGACGCCAAGCCTCCATACGACTGAGGTGGACGAACATCGACTATGCTAGGGGTAGATGGCGCTGGGGCGACCTGTTGAGGTGTAATTCTTTGCACAGTAGACGTTGCGGGGGGTGTCATGGTCGAGCTAACAGCGCCGGTAGGAGATTGGGAAGGCTGACGAGGAGTGATACTTCGAGCCGACAAAATGGATACTTCGTCTTCCACAAGGGCAATTGGAGACTTTGCTGCAGGCCTTGCCTGATGCAGAGGAAGAATGGGGACAACCGACCTATCGGGAAGGACAAAGTTTGCCTGAAGTAGGCTGGCTGAGTGAGGCGGCGAAGCAAGCAGATTCACATCACCTTCTCCAATCGTGAGGGGCCCAGCTGCAGGTTCCATCACACTCGATGCTGAAGGTATTGTGGTGGCCAACGCAGATGTACTACTTGGAGCCGGAGCCGTTGCGATGCGGACACCTCGGGTCTTGGGTTCATCATCTAGGCTAAGGCTCAAGTCTGAGCTCGCATCACTGATTTCCTCAAGAATTGTATCCCTACCAGCCTCAGCTGACTTGCTCGAATCCGAAGTATTCGCAGGTGACACTCCGAACTTGAACTTCTGAGAGCCATTCTCATTCGTGCTTGGCGATGCTATACTTGGCGACAGCGAGGTCGTAGGACTTGTTCGAGTATTGGGCACTGAATCTGCGGCTGAGGTCGGGGCCAGGCCCGTTGCAGCTGCAAGGACTGAACTCGATTGTGCTTGCTGCTGTTGTACGGGATTGCGTGGAGAGGTAAGGTCTTCGAAATCATCGAGGTCGTAGGAGATGCTCTCCGAAATGCTATTGTTCACGTCACTTTCCGAGACGGGCTTCAGCGTACTGCTTTGAGTCTTGGACGGCGACGCACCAAGCAAGGTCTTGGGATCTTGTTCCTCTCCTACGACGGTGGTAGCAGTCGTAGCTGTCGTGCCAGCACCACTCGAAGCGGTTGACTCGGGGATAGTAGAGGAATTCGTTGTCCAGCTGCTCATGCCACTGAGAGGCCTTCGCAGGGGCATATCCGCCGCAGGCGTAAGCGGTTGAAGCCTATTAGGCGCTACGAAGGAAGACAGCGGTGGCAGCGAGTTTGAGCTTGAACTCACTGCAGTTGTCGTTAATGGTGCATGTGTTTTCTCCGCAGCAAAACCGAGCAGTTCGAGGTCGAGTTCCTCGATGGTCGAGTGCTTTCGTGTGGGTGCCGCGGACTGAGGACGCGGTCTACCCTTTGGCAGGGTATCAGCGAGGCTGGACTCACGGCTGATTTCGTCCATTTCGTTCACCGGGGTGCTACGCGCCGTGTGTTGACACACTCGAGCGTCGCTCAGTTGCTCGAGTGAGTGTAAAAGCGTTGATTTGGGGGGTTACCTGTGGTCCCAGCAGAATGTCGCTTGGAGAGGTGAAATAAACCCAACGCCTTCACAGGATATGCGAATCACAGGGCGTCACACGACCTAGCACGTGCGAAAACGGGTATACAACGTCCAGGAAGTTTGAATTCCATTTCGTCCATTCAAATTTGAAAAACGGATCTGGACAGGAATTTTGGCCGGATACGGATAAAACTCGAGACTGACCAATGGTGGGTTGCGGGTGGGCAAGACCATACGGGATGCAATACATAACTAAATCAATGCATGCGAACGCTTTTCCAGCTCCAAACACATTTATTTTACAATTATTCTACTGTACACACTGTATCGTTGCTGGATAAAACTACGTTAACACATGTGGAAGTAATCGATGCCTACGATGAGCGGCTCCCGTTCTGAATCCGACTGAGACGGTGTTGAGATGCGCGTTATTCTGGCTAACCGAGACTCGAGCTCACCATCGGTGCCATCCAGGCCCACACATACGAGAAAGCGTGGCTTGATTTCGGACAATGGCAGGATGGGAACATTTCGCTTGATACGCTTGGAAGATTGAGGATCCAGGTACATCTTGGGTGGCGCTTGGCTGTTTGATGTCTTCGTCTCAAGGTCTCCTTCGGTGATGTCTGCGAAGCATGAGATGCGACACTTCGTTTGATCGGACAACAAGTTGTAAACCCGTTTGCCATCTCGACCTGCGCCCCAGATTTGGAAAGTCTCGAGGGCCTCGAGCTGAGTCCGTCGCTTCTCTTCCTCAGGAGTCTCACCTCGATCGTTTAGCACGAGGCCTTGCTGCCTTTCCTTTTTAATCTGTGAGGTGGACTTGGGCTGCAGCACGGAGGCCCACACATTCTCATCTAAAGTCTTCGAGTAGGTGATAACCTCAGGCATCAGCCCGAGTTCTGTCTTCTCCCAGTGCACAAGCCGGGATTGCAACATGATCTGCTGTCCTACTTTGGCGGATGCGGAGTTCTGAACATACCGGTAAGTTACCAAATCTTCCTCGAGCTTTCCTACGCATAAATCATGCTCAACCCAACTCTGAAACATGGCCAAGTCCTCCGAAAGCTCACGCGGGTAGCCCCAGTCTCGACCTAAGCAAGCTCGATCGAACGCTGAGCGGTTGAAGAACCACGTTGGTTGAATGAGTGTGAGGTCTCGTGTGCGATAAGCTAGCAGCTCATGCGATTGTAGGGCATTTAGGAAGCTCGTATATCTTGGTGTACTTCCAAGTGGGGCTCGATTAAAGCGACTGCCTAGAAGGACGAGTTCTGACAGCAGAACGCTGCCATCCACGGGTGCGTTTGGATCTTCAACGATGCACCAAGGCACGAGGCTGGACACAATCAAGCGATCTGTATCTGGCGTTGTGAAGGCGTCAGGAAGTACCGGGGGGAAGGTATCCAGTATATTCTTCGCGTTGCGAGGAACTCGGTACCGAATCTCAGGTTGAGGGTTGGGCGTACATAGTGACATTTCCAGCGTCCAAAATCCACGGGCACGTGCCCGAGCCTCACGTGGGGATAAACTCGTGTCTTTTACCAATCTTACTTTCGCCATCTGCTGAGCTGCGTGCCAAAGACGCTCGATTCGGCGAGGATGCATTACATCATCTGAGTCAAGCGCAAGAATCCACCCTTCATGGCCCCACCCTGGGAATTTCGGTTGCAGGGGCGTTTCGGGATTAAAGTCACCAGTGGTTTGTGCAATACACTGATTGCGGGCATGGCTCACGTCCCGAACTCGGATTGTTTCAGTACCCGTGACCTGCTGCACACTTGAAGTCGTCGTTGTGGGAACACTGTCAGCAGACACTCTGTTTGCGGCCTCAACCACACCATCTGCCAGTTTGACACGCTTAGTTGACAGCGGATCAGACCATGCAACATCAGCGCTGGAGGCTTCATTAGCATTGCGGTTCGTCGTAGTCCTCAGATACTCAGAATGAACCCGTAGGAACATACAATCCTCAGGCACCTCTCGGTACTCAATCTCATCAGGGAACCATGCCAAGCTTTTGGGCGGGATCTCACCCTCACTTGTAGCTGCAGCGCTCGCGCGAGCACACAGTAACGCATATGACGATACCACAACCGAGACTCCAGCCTTCAAGAGCTTAGGTATCCACCGATCAATGCAAGCAAGGGTGTCGTCCTAGACAGGGAGGCGGTCAAAGAAGTGAGTCTTCAAGTCAGAAATGCGCTTCGCAACATAGAATCACCAAGCAATGCAAGCAACCAACATGGCTATGCATAACAACTGTGTCACAGATATACAATGCATAATCAAAACACGTACACTGCTGTTGTCATCGTAAAGAGAGACCTGGAGTGAAAGCTTTGGCGGCTTCGAGGCTGCCGCCGCGCCTTGACCATCGCTAGTGTGTGTTGTTTCCTGCTCGTAGACGCTTGGAGCCTTCGTTTCAGCATCATGAGCCACGATAACCGTCTGCTCAATGATCGATGTGAACATCGCGCCGGCATACGGGACGATGTTATAACACGGTACCATGATGGAAAGGTGGACATGCTTGGGGGTGCCAAAGACGATGCGAGTCGTTGGCCCTTCGCTGTGGGATACACTAGCCATAGTATCGCAATGCTAATCTCACTTTCAGCTCAGCAAGTCCATGACACACTCGTCGAGTTTTGAGACTCTCGCTATTGTGAACAGGGGTAATGTTTTCTTGCGGCGTTCTCGGACCCAAGGATTCAGCATGATTCATGCGACTCTGCACTCAATTCGACTCACCTAGTTACCGGGCACAAACTATGGAGCACACTCCTTGCAAATAGCATCCAACCAGCACCAAGCGGAGGTATTATGATGGTCAATAGAGCGGTTTATTCTTATGGTAATGCACGCTATCACACTCCATAGGATCATGTATCGCGCTTGCTAGAGCCAAGGAACATCCAGCTTATGCGTTCATAGCAGCCTTAGCAGCCTTCTTGTTAGCAGCAGCCTTAGCCTCAGCACGCTCCTTAAGCTTCTTGTCAATCTGAGGCCATACCTTAGCGAGAACAGCAGCACGGCGGACGGTCATGTAAGCAGACTGCTTGATACCACGAGCAGCAAGACCCTTCTTGGCCTCATCCAGAGTCTGGAAGGAGAGGAGAGGTGTGACGACAGCAGCCTTCTTATCAACAATAGGCAGGATGACGCGAGGAGGCTTCTCGAGGAGAGCAGGCTGAGGCTTGTCCTTAGCAGCCTCCTTCTGCTTCTTGGTGCGAGGCAAGACAACAACCTTGCGCATGTACTCCTTGAGGCGCTGAACGTTGATCGAGAAGCTTCGCTCGGACCAGTTCTTGCGGCGGTGGTCAACAGCGATGCCAAGACCGGGAGCCTGGAGGGGCGAGATCTTTGCAGCGCGGAGCTCCTCGAGAGTGAAGCCACGGCCAGCACGAACCTTGCGGTTGTACTTCTGAGTCTGGCAGCGGACGACGGGGCGGAGGGCGTAGACAGGACGAGGTGCGACGCGAGCAGCCTTTGCGATGCGCTTAGCACGGCGAGCCTTAGCCTTGCCGGGCTGGTCGAACCAAGTCTTGGTGTAGCGCTGCCAGTCCTTGGGGTAGTGGTTCTTGGAAATAGCGTTGTTGTGCTTGACCATCTAGACTCGGTGCGGGACGAACATGGTGCAAATGGTAAGTTAGTGTCCTCGCTACTAGCGGACGCAACAGATCGGGGCTCAGGCCCAGTACGGCTCGCTCAAAACCTTGCGCAAACCCTCGGTCTCGCGAGTGCGTTGATGAATTCAATACCAATGGCGTGGGTTTGGTATAGATTTTGATATAATTACCAAGCAATGCTAGCGCTATGACCAAGGGCGTCGAATACATTAACCACTCAAGTTTAGAAATATATCATTATACTCCAATGCAGTCACTCCCTTCCGCGTATTCACACGCTTTTCTTCTCACTTTTCATCACTTTCTTTCGCCATTCCCTGTCCCCCATTTTCCCTAATTTCCGTGATTTTTCCCGATTTTCCGTGATTTTCCGCGATTTTCCCCGCATTTTTCCTCATTTTCCGCACCATTTTCGGCATTTTTTTCAAACTTTCAAAATTTGGAACCAGGTTCCAAATCGTTCCAAAACGCAGGGCCGGGCTGGCCTGGCTGCTGGATCCAACTCGCAGCATTTTGCGAGTTGGCCAGTTGGTCATGATGAACGGCTCTCAGTTAGGGTGACATCGGCAGTATACTCGTGACAAGAGGTTTTGTAAAAGCCACTCGGGTAATGAAACGAGGTCATCGTATCATGCGGCGAACTTGAACAGGCGAGTCTTTGCAATAGAGTGCACGCCTGAGCCACCCGAAGCGAGTCTTTTCAGCGAGCAATAGCGAAATCTTGAGTGGTAATCAGTGCTACAGCTCTGGTTCCGTCGAGTGAAGGCTTCGTAGCCAAAGGCGGATAACAGAATGCATCGACAGACACCCATTCCACGCCCACTACAGCCTCCACATGTGCGGGATCTCGATGATCACGAGATCAAGTTCATCACCGAATCACCACCACCACTGGTTCGGGTCGCAGCAGCGACGACGGCGGAGCAGTTTGGACTCAGGCTTGAGGAGACAACGACTGAACCCCTTGTATGGCAGCAGACCTATGGGGATTACGACGTAGAGGACCTGCTGGGACACTCGCCATGGTCGACAAACCGACCCTTAGCCGGTGATCGTGTAAGATACGACACCGAAATTCAGAGACTGCGTCAGCGGGTAGAAGCGGATAAGGGAATCCATGAAAGGGGTTGCACAGACGTACATAATAACCTGAGCGGCATTGCTTCTCCCTTCGCGGCTCCCATTCGGCCTATTCCACTGAGACAGATCCCCTCAGACAAGCTCAGGAGAACCAAAGTTCCTGTGTACCTTGCGGACTTCCGCACGCGTGCTGGAGCGCAGAGGCAGCATCCACAGCAGCAGTCAGCAACTTCCCAAGGAGGAGAGCCTTTCGGTCAAGCCGTCTCCCCGCATCCCCTGGATGCTACACAAGAGGTCGCTCCGGCTAGCGCTCAGCAGCCAAGAAGCAGCTCTCCCTGCGCGTTAGAAAGTAGTTCAAAGCCCGAAACAGCACGGGCACGTACACCAGTTGCGAGTGGAAGGCCTGGTGACGCACACAAGCTCCTGGGGGTGAGCGGGGCGGCGCTTGAGACTGTCGAAGAGAATTCGTCGGTTTCTACCGCCATTGTAAAGCAAGCTAGCCTGCTCGGCCCTGTGGATCATTCACAGTTCATTCAATCGCCACCAAACTTGAAGCACAAGCGGACAAGCCCTGAAAAGACTCACGCATCCTTATCAAGTGCCGGAGCCATATCAAAATCAAGCCATCCTTCGCACAACTTCTCGCCGGCGTCTGCTCAAGATTCGGAGCTAGAGTGTGAAAGCCTCATTTCCGACGTCACGGAGCGAATTGCCAAGCTTGAACCATCCTTATCACGAGCCTTAGTCCCACCGAATGGCCGTCCGGATCTCCGACCGAGTCCTTCACTCGGTCCTCGGACGCCGTCCGTCGGCGCAGCCGGTACGATACCAACACCTCAGATGTCACCTCGTCCGACTCCTTCCTTTTTGCTGGGTTCCATGAGCACTCCTGAACTTGCGCTGATGCCAAGTCTAGAGCTGGGGCAAACCAACCCGAACACGAATCAGATTCGAGGGCACCAAATGCACTTTAGCCAGAGCTCGCGCGAAGGTCGATCCCGTGTCGGTTCTCGCGCTGACGAGAAGGATAGTATGTATTCTCCGGTCTATTCACAGATGATGGATGGCTACGGAGACGCGTTGGACTATGAAATCGACGCTGAGGCTCAAGCGAGAAGGATATCTGGAGACGCGGCAGTCGGTGTTGACAAGCTTTCCATTAATCTGCCTGCCAATGACTCAACCACTGGAAAGATGACGTATACTGAATTGCTACAACATAGCCGACATATCTCGACGAAGTTCCTGCATCTTCTGCTCCCACGTCTGCCAAGCCCTGTGACTTCACCTTCAGGTGCAGACATATCGTTAAACTTCACGGTTCATCCCGCCTCACCACCCGCCAGTCTCTTTGACGGTCAAGCAGGTCGATGCGCCCACTGCCATCGAGCCTTAATTAACGCAAAGCTTTCCACTGCCGCAATCTCTCCGAGTGCGGGTTCTCCATATAGCATTCCCCCAGGGGCCGAAAATGAGCCAAGCAAGTACCATTACTGCGCGTATACTGGACGTTTAGTCTGCATATCTTGCGCATCCCCACACAAGCATGCAATTCCTGGAAGACTGCTCGCCTTGGGAGACGCACAGCAGTATCCAGTCTCCTCATTGGCATATGAGTTTCTCTCAGCGATCTGGTGCATGCCAATCATTATTCCTTCCCTCTTAAATTACGGGCTCTACTTTAAGCATCCAGTTCTTCGTCGATGCCAGAAAATGAGGTACTCGCTGGCTGCAATTGCACGCGATATTTCACCGTGCCCTATTGGTTCGTCACTTCTGCGCTCCTTCTTTACTGCTGAGACCTTTGAGGCACTTATTCCTGGTCAAGGTGTATCGGTAGCACCACGACCCTCGACGCGGGTGAGGTCAATGAGTATAGAGTCGGGTTCCAACCCCGTGTCTCCAAGCACTGGCAGCTCAGAGGTAAGTTCTCCACGATCTGACTATGACCTCGACCTCTTTACACGCGACCTCGCACCGGGGGAGGTGGTTGGTGATCGCTTTTACATGCTACGAGAAGTGTCACCGTCGATGGCTCAAAAGTTGTTGCATGAGGAGTGCTATAAAATCTATCGCACACTCGTGGAGCCATCAAAGTTAGCTGCCAAGTCACGCAAGCCGAGTACTGAATCCTCTGGAGCAGCAGCTGCAACCATAAGTGCCACTGATCCTGGCAAAGGATATCGTGTCCCAAGTCTAGGAGCTGAATCTTTGCTGGCTGAGTGCACCAAGATTCAACCTGCACCTTCTGAGGATCGTCATCGTGCCACCTCCATAGATCTCAGCAATTACAGAGTCGTTGCTAGTCCAACGACGCTTGTCTCCACACCGAGCAGCAGCCACTTGAAATCGGGTCCCTCTCTCTCTGTGAAGACCTCTGCCTCCGTATCGGTTGGCCCAGGTGCGGTGGCTGGGGCTGTAACGCCGGAAGAAGAGGTTGTCGAAGATGCACTCCTAATGACTTATGGTCCACAAGGCCGGGGCTTCTTCGAGAAAGCCCAGTCCGCGCTAGAGGCGGCGATAGCCGAAGCGGCTGAGGCGGAAAAGCGCAAGGCGGCATCTACCCTTGATATAGTTAAGGGGTGGTTCTCGTTTGGACGTAGCGACCCTGAACCGCAGCCCCAAGTGGTCTCATCGATCAGTTCAATTTTACCTGGCGACGTGATTGGCTACGATGCGGTATCGATCTCGCTGTGTGATGATGCAGGCCTACCACCGCTAACCCTTCCTTCGCGTCATCTATGCGGCAATCTCACTGCTACAACAACCTCCTTCGATCAGTTGAGTGATGTCTCGCGGTGCACGGTATTAGGAGATGAGGACTTTTCCCCGCTTGATCGCCTCAAGCGGATTGCAAGCGCATATGGTGCGTGCATCTTACTATTGGTTTCCGGTGCTGAGATGTCTACTTCTTGGTCTTATCCACCCGCACGGCTTGTGCAGAGGATCTTGCGGCTCGCTCAAGAATCCGAAGCCCTAAACACTTCACCACAAAGCGGCGGGGGTAGAGGGCCTTTCACCACGCGACTACCAAGATTACGACCAGCTGAGTTTACGCAGAGCATTAGCACCTTCCCATTGGCCTATGCAGCAGCAAGTAGAAATCTGCCATTGCCATTACTGGCTCGAGACCTGTATTCACTTCGTGACCTTGAGCTGCTTTTCACCGACTCATTGCTTCCTCACCTGTATCGAGCGCTTGGCTCCGCAGCAGTACATATTGCTGCGGCTCGTTCAGGAGCCACTTCGCGAACATGCCCTTGCAGCCAACTGAAATTGCCAGATGCCACTGTGCCTTCCGGTAATCTCTATTGCCCCATGAAGCATGTCACACCTGCCTCTTCAGGTCGAATGAGCCCAACAGCATCTGGATGCTGTGAGTTTCCAAACGATCCAATTTATCGATTTGCCCCGTTACCGCATCCACTGTTAACGGATGGCCGTACTCCAGATCTTTTAACGATCCTGCCTTCAGGTCTTGCTTTGGCCTTAGGTCCTAAGTCCCCGTACACAACGCTTGTGCGCCCTCCTCTATCGTCAGAATGTCGAACATGTGGAGCTGTGTACCATCAGTTATGCTTTGACGATCTGATCGCACTTGGACCTCATCGTGTGCTGGACTCGGTGAAACTACCTCGTTCCTTTAGTTCGGATGACAGCTCGAACAGACACATGCCTCAGTTCATTCTCCCAGACTATATGCTCGCCCTGATTCCAGCGTTGTTACCCTCAGATCCTGGAACGCAAACGCAACTCGCGCGAGCGGTGCAGACGTTAACTCAGCGCCGTGCCTTGCCCCACTGTCACGTATGTACGTCAAGGCAACGGGCCCTCGACCAAGGAACGACCCCAACAACGGAGAACTCTAGATCACCATCACCGTCTCTGACTCCTGCAGAGGGCAGCAAATAGGCATGAAACGAATACACATGACTCGATACAAAGCTCTTCTATTATTACTGCACATCACCACAAGGATGTTTCATTGCTCGCCATACTGTCTCGTTATGCTGTCCCAAGTGGCATCAGTCCACCCACAGTCACAGTCAAAATCAACTCGGCTTGGAACATTTCCTCCCTTCGTGAATCTCGCGATGCCGTTTGTTAACCAAGTAACCAAGATGCTCGGCATCGAGCATCCAATTATCCAAGGTATGTTGCAGTACTAATTTCTCCTCATTTCTTCAACAAAGAGCCTAAATAGCCACTTTTTATCCAGTGACGTGACTGGAATATCAGAATTGGATATTCCCCATGGGATAATCCGCTTAGTACATGCTCCACCGCTTCTATACTGAAAATAACGCTTTCTAGGTGGTATGCACTTTGTCGGCTATGCTGAGCTTGCAGCTGCCGTCTCTAATGCTGGCGGCCTGGGCATGATCACTGCCCTCACCCAGCCCTCCCCCGAGAAGTTACGCGAGGAGATCCGTAAGTGCAAGAAGCTGACCAATAAGCCATTTGGCGTGAACCTCACGCTACTTCCGGCGTTGGCTCCTCCCGATTACGACTCGTATGCTCGCGTCATCGTAGAGGAAGGTGTAAAAATTATTGAAACGGCAGGTCGAAATCCAGAGAAGTGGATCAAGTTCTTCAACCAGCATGGCTGCATCGTCATTCACAAATGTGTTGCAGTTAAGCACGCCCTTTCTGCCCAGCGTGCGGGTGCAGCCATTATCAGCATGGATGGTTTCGAGTGCGGTGGCCACCCTGGCGAAGAGGACGTTGGTAACTTTGTCTTGCTTGCCGTGGCGGCGAAGAAGCTGAAGGTACGTCGAATCCGTTACTGGATCTAACGTATCGTATCTACAGTTGTCACTATTGTCAATGCGTTGGCTTGTGCCTTGTTCAACAAGTTAGTGTATTACATTGTACCTTGACAGAGAGCCACGACTCATCTTGCAGCGATTTTTACTCTACTGCCACTTTAGATTCCCTATGTTGCATCGGGTGGATGTGCCACAGGACGTCAACTCGCGGCCGCCCTCGCGCTCGGTGCGCAGGGTATGAACTGCGGCACGCGATTCATGGCCACCGTTGAGGCTCCCATTCATCCCAAGATCAAAGAAGCCCTCGTCGCAGGAACGGAGAACAGCACGACTCTGGTCATGCGAAGCGTCCGCAACACAGAGCGCGTTTACAAGAACTCCGCTGCAAAGGAAGTCCAAAAGATTGAGGCCGAAAAGCCCGGCGACTTCATGGCTTTCCGACATATCGTAAAGGGTGAGAACTATCGTAAGTCTTTCCAAGAGACCGGAGACACAGAATCCAGTGTCTGGTCTTGTGGTCAGAGCATGGGCTTGATTGACAGCATTCCAACGTGCAAGGAGTTGATCGATAGCATTATTGCAGAAGCGGAGGATGTATTGAGGAATCAAATCCCAGCAATGTTAACTCCTAAGGCTCTGGATGGCCGCAGCTCCTTGTAATGAGCGGCGATAGGGTTGCTAGTTAAGAGGACAGTTTGCCTCTTGGGCACAATATACAAACTGTTGCAAAATAATCATTGACGATACATGGAATCGGCTTGGAATAAAATCACCGTGGTACGAAGACAAAAGGTCGACGATTGAAAGACATGAAGTTAAACACGTCATGGAAGTAGGTAGGGAAATGTACATGGAAGTAGAGGAAAAAACCAGTGGCATGGATCATGGCCAGTTGATGCCTCCTAAGAAAAGTGCATGCAGGTGAATAACAGACTTAGTCGCAGACGTGATATTCATCAACGCTCGAAAAATACAAAGAACCTAAGAGGAAAAAGCATACACTCCGGACTCTTATTGATAGATGGCATACGAGTTGCTGTAGATCATGGTCACTGAAGCATAGAAGCCAATCATGGGGAAGACGACCCAGATGCCATTGGAGAAGAGAACGCAAAGAAGGATCTCAGGCCAGCTGAGCTTCTGGTATCGCTTGTTGTTGAAGAACTGGAACAGATACATAATAGTTCCGTACCACTTTTGGTAGTACATGACGATACCGATGATGCCGAGGGTCTGAGGTGACCAGACGGGCTGAATGATCGAGTAAAGCAAAATCATGGACCTAGATGCGATGAGACCCAGAGCGTAGAACAGCGCGAGTGTTAGGGAGAGGATAATTTCCACACAATCCAGCGTCAGCAACACAAAGAAGCGACTTGAGATGGGTCAGATACATGTAAACTTTACAAGTTTTTCTCATCAACAGAAAGAGTGTTACTCAATCCCTCAGGATATCGACGTTGATAAAAAGCCATCATCCCAGTTCATCAAGTCAGCGGTGACAAAGCAAGCAATGCAACGAAGGGGTGAAGTACGTACAGGATGAAGGTTGAGTGGCCGTTGCCTACATCAATATTGTAACCGAAGGACTGCGTATCCACGTAGGATGTGTCGAATCGGCTGTAGTCGATCCAAACATACGCCCATGTACGAGGGTCCAACAGAGTCTTGAGGGGAAGGTCCTTGAACACAATGATGGGTTCATTCTCGCGCTGCTTACGTCCCTCGGGTGTCATCTTGTAGAAACCAGCCTTCTCACGCTTCTGATGGATAGCTTCTATGCTATCGAAGCAGTAGAACAACACGAGTTCCCAAACGCAGATGACAGTGTTAATAACAAGGAAGAAAATCATAGCATACGCCAAGTAGTTCAAGCTTTGGTACGTGAGGTAGTGCCACAAAGATAAGAGCAGTGTGGGCACACCGATAACGATTCCAAGATAAGTGAACGCCAACATGGTTTGACCGCCTATTAAACAAAGGTTCTGGCTCTCGGGTGGTCTGGACTTTGCTCTGGATCTACTCGGCTGATGTCTAGCTGAGGTAGCAATCGAGATCTCTCTGCGTCGGGCTCAGTTCAACGGTATCACTTGTCCGCAACAGAGCTCCCGAGACGACTGAGCGAGGAGTCGACTATTGAAGGATGCGGGTTGAATGGGGTCGGGGGGAGAAGCCCAGGCATGAGTAAGGAGTTGATCAGTGCATCGGCATCTTCGGTGTGCTGGAAGCGCGAACGGAAAGCGGATTGGCCGGGATCGAGATACTACCAAGATCATAACAACTTGGATGATAGTGATACACTGGTGGGAGTGTGGCTCGTATAGAACCCATAGACATAGACCTACACCTAGACATACACACCCAGAATATATACAATACTAAAACCTTTCATACCTCTAGTCTAGCACTCGTTCGCACCACAGATCAGATCCAACACCTAACGCAAAACACGAGATCGCGCGCTTGGCATTTCCAAGCTCCAACGCTCAAGCCTGCTGCGGTAGCCCGTAGCCCGTAGCCCGTAGCCCGCCCGGCCGGCCGGACACCGCATCGACACCATCGCTGCCGTTGCTCGCCGTGGGGTGGGTGTGCCGCATAATGCCGATCGTGGCATAATCGGCCGCAGAAAATTATGAAAACTCACCGGCACCTCTATTACTCCATGATATGCATAATGCAAATGGTTTGCACACAATCCACACGCTGCATACTATCCCGACGCTGAATCCAAAGATTTCACAAAATTTAACAAAGGTAGGCTTCGGACCAGGGGTGTGGAAAAGGACCAAGGGCCAACAACGAGATGGAAATTTGGCGTTGAAACACAATGTTTGGGGTGAAAATAGGCGGTGTTGGCGCGACTGTCCGGGGATGAAACCTGCGTAACACGGTGCAGTACTACCTCATCTAGTATTGGCGCCAAAGTTCGTTCGCTAATAATGCTGTGGTGGCTCGTGAATCGATTCCGTTTCATTCGAGTGCTTAGTGGTGTGAGCGGCTTTTCTTGGAACAACATCGTTTTGTTGACAGCCATCGGCATGACTGCGATATAGGCTAAAAGAAAGCCTTGGGCATGTCATGATCGTGCTACTCCCATTAAGTTTTGGCACGGATGTCCCGAGAAGGGGAGGAAAACGGGTAGAGAATACTCCTGTGACGGACTCTACTTGAGATACTTTTATGCGCTTGGACATGACTTACGTACCTTGCCTGCATCGCAACACCTCACTAACACCTCTGGAGAAGAATGTCAAGCCTTCCTCGCCTTCTCCGCATCAAGCCGACATCGTTCTCGAGCTTCTGCGCAAAGTGGGACGCCATCCTCCGCAACCCACAGGTCGCTCCTTTCTTCATGGGCTCCACTCTTGGTCTCGGCATGCTCGCACAGATCTCTGCATCCGCTGGTGGTACGTTGCCCTTTCAACAATCCTTTGCAATATGTTATTTTATAGACCCCTGTGCCGCGTTCAGGCCCCTTTCTCGCTCGGTTTGAAGAAGACGGAGCGGTCAGGTTCATGTCTCCGAGATTGACACACATCTTTCAACTCGTGTCACTCCACGCCACTCATCTCACATCCCCTTCTCCACACTCGCACCTCGTTGTCTCCCTTTTAGATGACGCGGTCAAGGCTTCCGCCTTCCTCTGGCGCAACGTACAGATGGAGGAGTACAAGGCAAAGCACGGCCACTACCCTCACTAAGTACTTGGCCGCAGTTCAGAGCTCTTTGGATCAGTGTTTCAATCACTGTCGATTATGACAGCCGGATTTAATCTCAGCATCGAGAACATTGTATCACGGTGTGGTGGGCAATGGATGGAAACGAGGAAGTATCTTGCTGTATAACGTTGTTACCACTTACGCCTCGCCACTGCCCATTTGTACCCGTGACACAATTCGTTGAATGGGGCGTATGACACCACGCGAGGTGTCGTACGCAATGGTATAGGACATTCTTTACCAACGTACCTTAGATATAAAAGAAGCTAAAAGTTTTATTCACAAGGGCATCGACAATCGCATGTAGAGGACTGAATTCTTGGGGCAGCGCTAGCATCACACCAAGAAGGCCTAACGAGTAGTGTTTTGCTTTGGGTAATACTGTACATGATGAGACATTCGCGAGAGGAGCACGATTGAATCTTGCAAGAAATAAGATGTAGTATATCGCGCTGCGATTCACGGCTTTACATAATGATGAATCCATGATGGATCATTGGCGATCACACCTGGAGCGAGAGTCGCGTTGGTGGGATTAGACGGAGGCTACGGAAGGGCTGCCGGGTTGAACGAAAGGGCACCAGGCACGTTGGCTAGGACGGAGCCCAGCCCACCCACAAGGGGAATATGTCCGGGATTTGCCGGTAAATTCGTTGCATCGGTGGGAAGACCAAGAACAACCGGTGCGATCTGAGTTGCAGCACCAGTCAGGTTGGGTCCAACGACTGCCGGCGCAGCTGTAGATGTGGCTGTGGTAGATGCCGAGGGCAATGCAGCGCTGGGTACGGAGCACAGACGCGATGCGATATCATTGCTAAAAGCGTCGTGGAAAGAGAAGAGGCAAGCCAGGGCTTGAGCTAGCTCATATCTATCAGCCTGCATGCGGCGCATAATGGTATCCATGTGGAGCAAGGCTACACGGCATTGTTCACTTGCGCCCAGCTGGCCAAAAGGAGATGCCTTGAACTTTTCAGGGCTCAAGAGTACCTCATGGAAGCGTGCATCATCTCGCATCAGGCTCTCTGCAGCCGCCCAGATCTGTGCATTCCCGCTCTGATCACCAGCACCTCGGAAAGTCAGGGCGCTCATATTTGGGACAGAGCCAGCAGCTTGCATCGACGATGCGAGCGCGGCTGCTGCTGCGGCAGCCGCAGCCTTGATCGAAGGACTTTCGCCCGAGGCAGAGGACGGGTTTGCATCACCACTTCCAGGGATGTGGGCTTCAAGCGGAGGGATGTCTTGTCCGCTTTCACTGCCGGCATCCTGCTCGTCGTCATTGGATTCAGTGTCTGAGCCTTCTTTAGCCCCTCGGACTTTCTTCTCTTTTCGAGTCGAGCCCTTACCATCAACATCATTGATGTTTCGCCTTCGCTTCAAGTCAGGTCCAAGTCCAAGACCAACCGGAACTTCAAACGCAGGCACACTTGCAAATGGATGGACCAACTCACCAGTACCTGTGGTCATGGTAAGCGCGCGAAGTGCTGCAGCGTCTGCTGGAGCTGGGATCTTGGTATCGGGGCTAGTTTGGAGTATCGAAGCAGCTGATCCCTGTTGCGTAGACATGCTGTCAGCCTGATGATGCTCGCCAAGCATCGACTGGCCAACACCTGCCGGGTGTCCGGAAACGAGCTGAGCAGGTGCCTGGAATGGCAGCTGAGGCTGGTGAGTAGTACCTGTCTGCTGCTCTGGGGAACTCTGCTGCTGTGCGGGGTTCTGCTGCTGCTGCTGTTGTGGTTGTTGTTGCTGGGACTGTTGCTGCTGTTGTTGTTGTTGCTGCTGCTGTTGCTGTTGTTGCTGTTGCTGGGACTGTTGCTGTTGTTGCTGCATCTGAGACATAGCATACAATGCAGCTTGATGAGGCGCCTGCTGCATATACAGGTAGGGGGCTTGGAGCGGATGCAAGACCTGGGCGCCTGGAATGCCCAAGGGCAAACCAAATCCAAGTTGAGCTCGAGCCTGCATGGTCTGGAAGATCGTGGCAGCATCGAGTGCAGGCACCCCAGAAGTTCCAACAGATCCAGGGGCAACACCTGCTGCAGTGGCAGTCGCTGCAGCAGCGGCGGCTGCAGCAGCTGCGGCAGCTGCAGCTGCAACAACGTCTTGGCCAGCAGCCGAACGTCCTGCTCCTGCAGGCCAGGTCTGAGATCCTTGCCCGCTCTGCGAGGACGAGCTTGAGCTTGCGCCGTGGGTGCCCGCGGCAACCAGTGGGGCACTCAGCGCCTGACCTGCAGCGGTTTGGGAAGCAACGCCAGGTGGAAGCTGTGCCTGCGCCGCTGCAAGCTGCTGAACAGCACTAGCTTGGGTCTGGGCCTGGTTCGCTGCACTCATCATCAAGGCTGCCATAGCGGGATTTGCTGCGGCAGCTGCACCAGGTGGTACTGGCATGGCTACATTGACAGCCGCTGCCGTAGCTGCAGCAGCGTCCTTATACCTGCGAGCGAGCCGTTGTCCAGCAGGTGACTGAGGATGAGGCTGTGCTCGGTTGTGGTAGATCATCTTCTTCCACTTTTGTCGAAGTGAGGAGCCACCACGAGGAGTAGTCGTTCGAGGATTCTCAGCAAACAATTGTGCAATGTCATCCCACTGTTTGGACGTTATTGGGTTGTGAACCTGCACAAGTTCCTTGAGCAATTCCTCTTCGTCCTTGGTAAAGTTTACCGTTCCCGTGCGACCGTTGGAGCTGGAAGCAGGTCGTGGGGGTGGTGGAGGTGGCGGCGCACTGATGTGATCAAGCATTTCACTTTGTTTTTGCTCGCTGGACCCCTGAGACGGCGGAGGAGGGGGTGGTGGAGGAGGTGGAGCCATCAAAGGATTGGTTCCATTAGGAGCTGCAGTAAGCTGAACGACACTTGGGACGGTCACGAAGCCCCTAGGGATGCCCAGACTGCTTGGATCCTGGGCTTGTACACCCTGAACGCCTCCATCAGACTTCATTCCATTGGGAAACATGTGTTCAGGATTGGCTCACCAGGCTTGGCTGGGTGTTCACGTTGATTCAGAGTGAGAGAGCCGACTTGTTGGGATGTCAGAAATCGCAAGGGCACTAAGAGAGCCACTGGAGACGCGATTGCGGTGCACGGAAGTCAGTGAGCACCTAGAGATGATCAGTAAATTCACATTTTCACAGTAAATATGCAGTCCATGGGGAGCAACTGTCAAATTTGGAGCATTCCAAGCGGGTTCCAACCTAGTTCCAAACGGGTTCCAAATTTCCAAGCATGAAAAGACAGGCTCGCTATGCGTTCCAGTGCATAAATTTGAAATGTATAATACAACACATTATAAAATATCAAATGCACCCAGTGTGACACCAGCATACCCCGTGCGCCAGGCGCTACACCCACCCGAGTGCTCACGGTTTGGAACATTCCAAAGCCGGTTCCAAACCGGGTTCCAAGTTTGGAACTCGGTTTGGCACCCGGCCCCGCCCCGGCCCCGGCTCCGGCTCGGGCTCCGGCTCAGGGGGTTTAAAATTGAATTTGCATTTGAATTTGAATTTGAATTTGAATTTCAAGCCCAAATGACTGGAGGCAAGCCTGCACGGAAGTGCATGCACATGCACATGCACATGTGCAGATGTTGCTGTATGCATCACCATGGGACAGGTTGGTATATGTTGTGTTGATGCACATCCTCTGATAACTAGGACTGATCTAATTTACGAGTTCTAGACACCAACATGCTCACTCCCCCCCTCCCCTTCCAAAACTATGTCAGCAGAGCGCATCATCCTGCTTCTTCGACAATACACATGATATAAACATATTAATAGCTAGATCTCTCTGAATAACACACGTAGACACTCAATCATGATGTAGCTCACGCGCTGTATTTAGTCGTAATGAAAAAGGGGCAACCAGGAGGATGGTAGAAACATTTGGGACGTGGGTGTGACGAACGGCACTTGGGAGTGCGGACTTGGGTGAAGTTTGGATCCTTTTGTCAACTTGAGTGAACCAGACACGTAACACCTGGTGGTAATTACCAAAAGATATTTGGCATGCCATCTCCTATCCAGTCTATCCTCCGTGAACCCTTCTCATCTCATGATCGGACTACCATTTGCAGAATTTGCAGAGCACCAATCACGATACGGCTAGTTGAGATTCAGCGCGCTACTAACAGCGAACATACGCACATCGAGCTCGATAGGTGTTACCCTCGTGCCGATGTACCTCTAATTCCTGCTGCGCTTAGCAGATGCTACTGTAAACCGGGGGAGTTTCCAGCGACCTGCAGCTAGCTTGTTAGTTTGGCTCCATTCAGTCATGCTTCCGAGACGAGGCCTGAACTAATGTAGACTCTCCAGCTTGTATCAGTTTTGCGGATACTAAGCACAACTGAGGATCTTTTACAAGTTCTGGCTCTCAGCCTGGTAGCCACCCTGCTCCTGACCGTAGGTGTTAGCATAGGTGCTGGGCTGGTAGGTGGAGGATTGACCACCGTAGCCAGAGGCGGGAGCCTCGGCAGGAACGAACATGTTCTTGAAGTGGATAAGTGCAGCAAGGACGAAGGCCTGGAAGATCAAGACGAGAGCAGAACCGGCGACAACAGCCTTGGAGGTGTCACGGTATTTCTTGGGGGAGCCGGCCTTGTCCAAGTTGCGTGCGGTCTGACCGACGATGGAGGCAGTAGCGAGAGAGGTGATGACCAGCCATGCCGAAACAGCGACGCTATAGCCGTAGGTAACAGCACCGAGGCGCTTGTTGAGCTGGAAGAGCTGAACGCAAGTGAATGCCAAAGCGGACATCGCAAGGAGAACGACACCGAAGCCATTGCCAGCTTGGATAGCGTCCTAGATTAGGAAGGATTTGGGAGCATGATTCGTCGTAAGTGCGACGTTAGTCATAACAACTAGGCTGCATTGCCGCAGCTTGGCTGAGCACACACCATACAACATGCGAGATTGACAGATGCCATAGGATTTAGCACGTACGAGGCCAGCAAAGCAGAAAGAAGCAATAGTCCAGATGAATGCCGAGACGATGCTCAGGCCCATAAGAGCGTTGAGGTAGATAGGAATCATGATACTGTCAAGCTAGACACGGGCAGCGCGTTGAGGTGCGGAGATAGGTGTGTTAATTGTGCACTTGGGTCCGATGCATGTATCAACTGGGGCGCAAAATACTGTCAGAATTGGTGAGCCTCATGCTTCGCAATCGATTTGCGACGATTTGTCTCGGTTCAGATACGTTCAACGCGATTTGATGCATACATATTGCATACATCTTTGTGTGATCTACAGGAATGCAGCATCCGCACCAGCGCACACTCACCGACATGCCACTAAATAAGTCCCTAAATTGCCGCTGGGTGAGTCTCGTCATTCATTTTAATCCGAGATTTGTGCGTATTCCGACACCCCCGGTTAAGATTGAGCGCGAAAAGCCGGAGACTGTCTGAGACCGAGTCGGGCGTGAAGCAACCTCTACTCATGTCTTCCACAACACTTCACACTGAATCACTGGAGACACGTCGATCAGTCCCTTTGCTATCCATCCTATGACGGACAGGGCGAAGCTCATGATGGATCGTCGAACCGAGCCTCGCAAACATCGATTGTTCGTTCACCACTCAAGCACGCGCAACGTGTTGCACTGTGCTCGCCGCGGCGCCATTGCGCCTGTGGTATGCATACAAAGAGCCACGTCTTGGTTAGAGGACTGTCAGACTTTATTCCTACAGCTATAGTACGGTGAAGCGCAACAACACCTGCCAACCTGGCCGGATCGCAGATCACAACTAGGCTGACATCGAGGAAAGTAAATAAAGTATCCGCCTAACTTATTTACTTGGCCTTCTTAGCATCGATCTTCTTCTTGTAGAACTCGAGCTCCTCACCCTCAAGGATGTAACCATCCGCGCGGCCGGACTGACCGGGGCGAGAGGAGATGCAAGCATAGACCTTACCGGAGATGAGCTGGTCCCTAAGGAGAGGGGGGATGTAGAGCTCAGCCTGGCGAGCGAGCTGCTTCTTGGTGAGGGTCTTCTGCTCAGTCTTCTGCTCGCCATCCTTCTTGGAAGTCTTGGTAAGGACAATACCGTACTTCTTCTCAAGGAACTGGCGGAAAGGAGTAGCATCGACCTGGACAATGGTGTTCTTGACGAGAGTCTGAGTACGCTCGAGCTCGTTGTTGGAAGCGTTGTAGACGACATCAAGGATGCGGGTCTTAGCAGCCATCTTCTCGGTAGCCCAAGAGTAGTTGCCGGTCTCGAGAGCAAGACCACGGCGCTTGAGGTTACCACCGCGGCAGCGGACGTAGTGAACAACCTGCTTGGGGGTCTTCTCCTTGTCGGTGATGAGCTTGGTCATAGCAGGGGGACGACCAAGTTCGAACTTGCGCTTCTTTTGGTGAATGTTGCGGCGACCACCAGTAAGGCGACGCTTGTGTCGTGAGTCACGGCAGATACCTACATCGCGAGATAATGATCATAATATGGGTTAGTCGGAGGTAGGGGAAGATGGATAGGAAAGAAAAGCGACACATTTGCGACATGGTTTGATATGCATTGAGCGGGTGCATTGAAATATATACCCATCCAATACATAAACAAGCTCATAGGCTACATGTTTATACAAGTTAATGCGCGCTGGCATGCGACGTACCCATGGTATTGTAGTCTAAACGATTCCAATCCTCAGATCGCTTTTCGCTCCTTCATCGCTCCTCACTGGCCAGCGCACGGTGAAAGCCTGCGAGCGGTTCCAAAAAAGTTCCAAAAAAGTTCCAAATTCTGGAACCAGGTTCCAGATTTTTGGAACTTACCATTCCATCACCCCACAGGCTGGATCACCGCAGTTTCCTTGATTCGATCCACCACGCATCGCACAGTTTTCAAATTCAAATTCCAGTCGCCTCAATGACCATTCAAACTCACATTTCCTCGAGTTGCATATCTCGTGGCGAGGTGCGTGGGGTGACGTGCAAAGCACAGCTTCAGGAGAGTTAGCTTGTATAGTGTTTTATCATATCACTTGACATCTCGACTTATGTATTTTTTCTCTCCAAACCCATGCATTTTCTAATTCGTAGCCTGTTCCAGTCTAGCGCTCTGCTCGGTGTTGAGCTAAATCGAGCATACTCGACGAGAGGAACGGTAGAGTCCTCCATCATCTTCACAACATGGACCATGTTGACCTCGCTGCCGCGATCTTCGACGAGTCAGTGACCCTGGAGGATCTCAAGGCACGCCTCAGAGCGGCTCGCAGCAGGCAACAAGAGCAGAACAAGCTGTTGGTCGTATCCAAGGACTTTGAGTCCGAAGAGGTGGACACATACGAACCGATTGATCCTGACAGCGATCTTGAAAAGTACAAAAGCCTCTATCCAGAGTTCTTCGGGAACGGCGATGTGTTGGAAGACGATTCCATCGACGCTAGCCTAGGAAAAGCCTCAACAGATGACTCGAAAAGCCTGATTAATCTGGATGACCTGCAGGATACACTGGATGAACTGGCGGATTTACAGCGAATGACTGCGCAGCAACAGGTACATCTGGGCTCGATTCATGAGGAGCTCGTACGTTTGCGAATGAGGCACCGCGCGAGGCAGAGCACTTCGGCCAACCATTCCGCTGCGCCTCGGGAGCAAGGAGGGCATGAAGAGGGCAGTGGACAGATGACAGATGCTGATTTGGAGCGACTGGCAGCAGAGGATGTACAGCGTATGATCGAAGAGGCTGAGGCCAATCTGGATTCAGAGCAAGATGATGAGCTGCATGGAGAGGAAGATGACGGACCGCTCCTGGAGGATCAGGAGGGCGGAGCTAAGGCAGAAGCAGAGACTCTGCACGGGAAGCAGAGCAGGATAGGCTCGACGGCACTTGTGAGTACGAAGTCGAAGCGACGTGATCCCGCCTTTGAGGACGCGGATGACGACGATGAGGTCGAGGAAATGCGATATAATGAAGCTAAGCGCGTGATTCAAGAGCGCCTTGAGCATGCGTCCAAGTATCTAGGGGATTACCTCGATATTGATGACGAGGATGATGATAACACTGAAGAAGACGACGATGATGATGGTGCTGACGAAGAAGAGAGCCACTCGAGGGAGATCGGGAAGGGAACTGGAACTACGACGTTCAAGCCGGCCGACACTCGAGCTACGACGACCGGCGTAAGGGGAGGCATGTCATCTCGGACTTTAGCAACACACGGAGGTACCGGACCAACTGGTCAGTCCTTCTCTCTTAGCAGTAATCCCAAGGCACAGCTCCAACCACTCGCGCGAAGTCAGAGTGGAAGCTCATCGGTTCGCCCGAAGCGTTTAGATCCCATCCAGCAACATGACATCAAGTTGCCAATCGGTTCCGTTCGGCAACAGCAGCGACGACCCAGTACGACGAGTAAAGAGGCGGCCACAAGGCCCTCGAGTTCCAAGGCTCAGTCGTTGGCTCCACCCCTGGCGAGCATCGTCGCACCAATCACTCCTAAAGACATTGTCAGTGCACGACGTGAGCCAGTCGAATTAACTATTTCACCCAACGCGCAACTAACGCCTTTGAGTGAGCTCAAGAGTTCAACTTCATCGTCTTTACGCCCTACGACGGGCGAGACAACATCGTCAGACAGACTTCCACACAACGTCCGAGCAGTCAAGGCAGTCCGTGCTTTGACAGGAAAGGAGGCAGCCTCTACGGGCGAGATGTTTGTGAATGAGATCCCTCAGCAGGAGCTGAAGCAGGCGGCGCGTGCAGCTCCTTCGGCGCCTATCCAACTTGAGCGCACTAATACGCAAAGGCTACGCGTCATCTCGGTCCCTGAGCTTGAGATTGATGATGATCATGCAGACACTACCAATTCCGACGAAACGAAGCAACAGGATACTTCTGCTACCAAACCGCAGTCGGAACCACGTATTCCTTCTGCACTAGATGCCGAGGTCTCAGCGTCACACTCGTTCTCGTATAAGGAGTTTCTTAACCTCAAGTCGCAGGGTTTGAGACTCGGCGTTAGTCGAGCAGTCCCTAGGCCGGTCCCTGGGAAAAGATAGATGGGGAGACTGGCTCTGCACTCCGGCCCTAATCTTAGTCAATCATTGACTATAATACAGTTTATGTACATAGCGTGCACCTTCTCAACAACTCCCAATTCGAGGGCAAAGAGAGCACTCACCGGTCCTCTTCAAGCATAACCCTCGCCTCAGCGGGAAGCGAGGCGGCCAGAGTCGCTAATGCGTTCGCATACGCTTCAGTCAGTGAAGACAATACCGTTTTGCGATAGATCTCGGTTGCGCTCGCTGCATCGCCCGCGTCATGGGTTGTGCCATTGACAAGGCTTGCTCCACGCAGAGCCACGTCCAACTCCCCGACTGCTTGACGGAGTTCTTGAATCTCTCTCACACTAGTACGGGCAGAGCGAGCGAGGCCGTGAGCCTTGACGAGCGTACTGGAAGCGGCAGCACTAACGGCGAGCTCAGTTGCATTTTTCAGGCATTGGTACACGTCTCCGTCCTCCTGCGGATTTCGGAGTGCTCTAAGCTCAGGGACCGCCAGGCAGGCTCCAACGTCATTGAAGTCGCGTACGCAAAGACCTTCAATGCGGTTTGCTGCGAAGGCTATCGTCCTTGCCAGCTGGCGTAACAGCGATGCAAGTGCCGTTCCATATCCACACGGTATCCAATGTTTCGTCACGAGAGCGGCATGCTGGGCGATTTCTGCAATAAACATCCCTGAAGCGATCGAAAGCCGGTTAAGCTCATGATCCACTAGCGCTAGCAAGTGGAGTGTGGCAAGGGCTGCCTCAAGCACGTTAGGAGCATCGACATGCGAGGCATTTTGAGGCGACTTCTGCTCAAGAATAAAGAGGGGCTGCATGGGGTCCCGGACCGCTTTCAGAGCGACTTTTTGAGTTTGAGGGCTTGCGGCACCGGGCGTACTTGTGGCGACCGTTCGTATGCGAACACGCAAGAAAAACACTGTCCATACGGAAGGACACCGCCATGCGAGGAGGGTCACGAGGGTTGCACTACTGATAGCGAGACGTAGCATCGTAAAGCGTGCGGGATTCACCTGCAGAAGTTGATTAACCATCGAATCCGGGAGTTTCATGGACGAGCCGTTTCGGCAAGCCTCATTGATGTTTCCTCCACTTAGTAAGCTTAGAGCACCTGAAATAAGCTGACAAAGACCTCCGGCGAGCGTAATATAAGGAGAAACAATCGATTCGAGATCTGACTGGTGTCCTTCTGAAACGACTTTTCTGATGATTAGGCTTTCATCCAACTGAAGCTGATGAGACAAGAAAAGGGAGACATCCTCTGACTGAGGGGCAGGGGTGCTGACTAGAAGCATCCAATTGAGCAAGAGCAATGCTCGGCGAATCGCATGCGCGTTGTTACGCACGACAATAATCAACGTCAACTGTGCCTCTAGACTCATCTTAAATAATCTAGAACGCTCGATTGTCTTGAAGTAAGCAAGCTGAGCAGAAATCCATGGACCCAAAGTTGAAGCACTCTCAAGTTCCTGAGCGCCAGCCTCATTACCGCCTGCATTTGAGAAGGTTGAAGGGCCCGGGTAGACAGCTCGAGATAGGCCCTGCAAGATGCGCGCTCGTGTTGCAGTGGGGAGGGTAGGGAGCCCCAAGATTAACATTGATGAAAGGGCATCAAGGGCCTGATGCGCAAGTAGTGAAGCTACTCCAGTCGCAAGCGAAAATCTGGGAATGTTCGAAGGCTGTGGCATGCGAGTATCTCTGGACTCCGTGTCGCCTTCTGTCAGCGCTGGGGCCAACAGACTCAGCGTCGAAGCGATGTTGTCTAACAACAATGTGTCGCGAAGGAAGATGAGTGCAATGAGGTTAACGAGCTGGTTTCCGATGACCCGTGTGGTATTGGATAGGAAATGACACACATTTTCCACGAATCGGAAGGCAAGAGCTACTGAGGCGGCCAGATCGACTGCAAGCAAGGGCCAACGGTTGTTGGGCAGCCGGTCCGATTCTGAGAGGTAGACTGGGTCATATACAATGAATTGCTTAAATAAGCCCAAAAGCCTGACAAGAGCGGCGTAGGAATGACCAGGTAAGAGCAGATTGCAGACGTTGGTTGGGCTATTGAGCTCAGGATCATTCTTACGTAGCGCAGTGAGGGCTTCATATGCAGAGCAAAAGACTGTTTCTCCAAGCGCTAGTACACCAGCCAGTATGAGCTGCCCGCACAGTAGGCGAGCATTTGACGATTCACCCACTCCAGCCAACAGATACTCTGCGGACGATACGCCTCGTACGATGGCGTTGGAGGCCGCTACGCACAGGCTCTGCAGTGAAGAAGTCGTGACGTTGGCTGCAGAGCGCACGGTGCGCGCGCCAACATGGAGCGTAAGGCAAATGGCCAGACACACCAGAGAAGAGAACGTCTCTGTAGGTTCGGCACGATCGAGTTGCAAACCGGTCGCGGCTCTGGGGGAACTGCTTGACAGGGCAATTGAAAGTGTGAACGAATCTTGACTTGCAGACCCGCCAGCGCCAGTACGCGTGGAGGGGGTTGTACTTCCTGCCCGCTCGAATTCTGATGGGAATTCGACCGGTGCTTCTGGCGCACTTTTATCAGCAGCATTTCCATAGGCGTGCGCGATGAACCCTTCCAATACATCGAGGATTTTGAGCACGACATCGATTCCACCCTCTGCTGCGAACATTCCAAACAGGGTCTTTTCTTGGTTTAAGTCAGCTGAGGGTTGCGGAGCAAAGCCTTCTTTGCGTTCGCTGGTCTTTGCCAAACCTTTCAGGGAATATTCTGCGTCCCAGATAGGAGACGGCCTAAGAAGCGTGCGTAGCGTTAGAATAAGCTCGGATAACAACGTATGCGACTTCTTGTCCTGTGAGGTGGGACCTCTCTGCGAAAGCGATTGTGCGACAGCTACGAGTTGCTGCGCAACCGTTCGTACCTCAGCCCGAATCCGAGGCTCACTCGAGTCCTGACGTGCAATATCCCAAAGTGAGCCTGACAGGGCGCTCTTGGTACGCGTTGAGTTTTCGTCCTTTTCTTCGACTGAAGGGCCGCCTGAAGCAATGTAAATGGGGTTCCAGCTGTCAAGGTCTACAAGGGCGTGTAAAGCGACCTCGCGCCTGAGGAATAGCTTCTCCACCAGCGCATCCCGCACAAGAGCTTTGTACACTGTCTCCTGATTTGGTTTCTGCGCTGCCGGCTGGACTTCCGCTTGGCGTCGCTCAATCTGCTCGGACGGCTTTGGGTGCTCATGCTGAGCGTGAGGAAGAGCCCGAAGTTCTTCATCTGTGTGCTGTGAAAGTCGCCTTTGTGATTTAGTCTCGGGTTCGAGTATTGGATCATTTTGAGGCTGATTGTGAACTTGGGGAGTGAGCTGTTCATCCGTGTCGATTGACGTATGAACACGCTGACGTGTGACTCGGGAGCCAACGTGAGTTTCCGTCCGTGACTGAAAGGCCTGGTTAACTTCGGTGGTTACTTGCTTCGCTGAAGTCGTGACCTCAGGTTCAGGCTTCACAGGCGTTTGTGCATGCCGAGCCGCGGAAGGAGCTTGCTGGGAAGGAGCTTGCTCGGAATTAGTTTGGCGCTGTGGCTGCGTAGGTAAGAGAGCCCAGGGTACCTGCGTCGAATCCAGATTGAGCTTCACTTGATACAAATTCCATATTGGATGTGCCAACAGCTCTTGCCAGTCCATTCGCTGAGATGGGTCTTTCGTCAATAAGCGGCGAATAAAATGAGCCATGATCTCGCTCACGCCAAAGCTTGTAGGATTCGCTGGCCACCCTGACAGACGTGTGGAATCCTGTCTTCCCAGTGGCGACCAAGTTGCCGCGGTTGTGGAAAAGACCCGAGAATTGGCTTCTTCCGCAAAAGGTGTGACAATAGCGTCAACATTCAGTTCGGGGCGATCCGGATTTGAGATCTGATCGACAAACGGTACCAAACCTGTAACAAACGTATACGCCAGGCAACCTAAGGCCCAAAGGTCAGACGCGAATGATGGACATCGCCGCGCAGAACTAGATGTTAAGGGCGTGGAGTCCAAAGCAAACCATTCTGGTGCGGGGACCGGCAGAGCACGCTCCTTTGCACGGACAATGCATTCTTCCAGCGACTTGGGCTGAGAAAGAGCTCGCTCAGGATGCTGGGCCTGGGCCGCAATACTATCTGCAAAGGGGAACCGGCTGAGTCGAATCATTCCGGATTCGTCAAGAAGCAAAGACTTTGGGTCCAAGCAGGGGTTAACAAGACCTCGAGAGTGCACGTAAAACAAAGCACTCGTTACTTGGGCCAAAAATCTTATTGCAGTCGTCTCGGAGAACTTGCCAGCATCTTGGAGCATCTCGCCCAGGTTTCCACCGGAGCAGTGTTCCACAATAACCCATAAGTGCTTTGGGGTTTCATACCACGATATGAACTTCTGGACATTGGGGTGGTTCAAGATGTACAATACTCCGACCTCATTGAGAATCTGCCCGCGAATCGACTTATCAATGCGCTTGATGTCTACGAACTTAATTGACTGCTTCCGCCGTCCTTTGAAGATCGTGATCTTGTCTGAGCTCGAGATTTCTTCGTACAGGTTGTAATTTTGCATGTGACGGCGAGTCTCTGAGGGGACTACCCACTCACTTGCTTGAAAAGGACTCCCTGCTGACTTGCCTGATGATCGTAGGCTTGGATCAAGCTATTCTCACACTCCTGATGAAAACCCGATGAGCTGATCAGAGATGAGACAAGCAGAGCGCGAGCATTTAGTCTTACACACTCACCAGCTCAGGATACAACGCTCACAGCTAGAATATCTCGTGCAGCTTGCTTCTGACTAGTACCTTGGATTGCTTGTTCCAGGAGCTAGGGACACCAAGTTCGAGATATAGTCTGGATTCCGATTGTGTGCAGTAGATGACTTCGTTGTCGCAGCTAAGGCACCAACGACCGTATCTCCGGACACAGAATACCACGCCACAGGCGCACAGAGTGCACCCCTTGCCAGTGCGCTCGCTTGCTGTCTCAGTGAAAAGTGGCGCGTAACGGAATGGAGGGCGGTGAGAGCGATCTAGAGTGGGCCATGGAGTGGGAGGCGTATACTAAGACATAAGGAGATGTGCTGACTGCACACATACTCAAAGTGAGTATCACACGTATGTATCCTGATATCTCCTACAAGAGCACCACTGCAGATCTAGAGCGATTCCATCCACCCGCCCCAGGCACACGAGTGGAACCATCCACCCGCGAGGAAATTCCGAGGTCATACGCACTTGGCTTGTAGTTTGTGCGTGGGTGTATCGGGTAGAGCAGTCTTGTTAAAACTTCACTAGCTCAAACGTATATCCTCGTGCAAATTCTTTGCGTTCATTATTAAGCGCTTGCACGCGTGGTAACACCACAATTGACATACTTTTCCAACAATCGCACTGGCGAGGTCTGGTGTTGAGCTGCGTGTCTGGCGTAACTGGTGTCGTTTGACGTACACTGGTGTCAGCTGGCTTGTCATCGAACAAGACAACTTCTCATTTCTGAGATACACGAGTCCTTCGGTCGTCTACCACTATAACGAGTCGTCACAATGCCGCATCCTTTCAGGCGATTATCTCGCAGGAAGTCAAAGCGCAATAAGAATGCGCAGAACAACAAACCCTCTGCGGAGGACGAAGATACCAGCTGTAAGTATTAATTCTTGCACGGTTCCATGCACGTCCAAGTGCTCGTGTTTGTACTGCTGACTCGGTTCCTTGCATGATACTAACTTAATTGTCGTTGCATCGTCGGCCTAGTACACTCATTCAAACGTTGTGATCCTTTGTGACCCTCCTGAAACACCCACTCCAGATCTTCAACTTGCCAAGAAAATGTGCAACAACAGCAAAGAAGTCCGTGACGAGGCCCTCAATCAATTCGAGGCATTCCTCTCAACTCGGGTAAAGATGGACGAGCTCAATCTCAAGCGCTGCTGGAAGATCATCTTCTTCACCTTTTGGATGTCAGACAAGCTCTTGACACAGCAACTACTAGCAGAGCGTATCGGTGCCATTGTGCACAAGCTCCATCCCGGAATGGTAATTCCATTTTTCCGGACCGGCCTCCTCTTTATTGCCAACCACTGGGCCAAGATTGATCGCTGGCGTCTTGACAAGTACCACAAACTCATTCGCAAGATGCTGAATGAGATCTGGGTGTACATCTTCAATGACTATGCAAAGAAGGCCGAGGAGCAAAACGTGCATATGGCACAGCTTGGAGTTACTCCAATTTTCCAAGAGTTTCTTGACATGTTCTCGAACGAACTGAGATCTGCGCTCGGCTTCAGTAATGGCTTCTTCTACTTTGCCTTTGAGATCCTCTCCACCACCATCGACTATGCTCTTGGTCAATTTACTGCATATTTGACTGAGGAAGAAGCGCGCGCGGCTGAAGTCGCTGATGCTAGGGCAGGAGCAGTGTCACTGCAGTATGCAACTAACACAAAAATCCTCCTTCCAGCTGACGCGTTCGCCAAGTTTATCCTCGCAGTTATGGATTTTATTCGAGATGCTCGCTGCGATACAAAGCTACGCGAGCATGTGGAGCATACTTTCCTTCTTTCGCTCGAAAACTGCGCACATGAAATGATAGCATCAGCCAAGAGGTTCAAGCGGCTCGCTCAGGAGTGGTTAGTTCAAGGTCAGCGACCCGTACAACCAATCCCTGAGCCGAAAATCAAGAAACAACGAATGAAAAAGATCAAGCGAAAGCAACTCTATCCGGCACTTCCCAAGATCGTATGGCACGAGACTGTGATTCACAAGCAGGAGGTCGCTGAGCGCAAGGCGCGCCTCGAGAAACTCGCTGAGGTGAAGCTTGATCCTTGGAGCGCCCCCGTCTTCGATCGAGGCTTCTTGCCCCGACTTGCTGGCATTGTCGCTTTTGGATCTAAAGACCTTGCAGAGGCAGCCTTCAACTACGCAGCCGATCCAAAGGTTGAACTTTCCTCCGAGGACCGTGGTGCCTATTACAACATGAAGGCGACTTTTGGCAAGATTTACAATGAAGCGAAGGCAGCAGGCTTGTTTAAATCACTCCTGAAGCAGCTGAAACAGTCTGGTGAGGAACCAGCCGTGTTGGGTCTCAAGCGCTCAAACCCTGTACCCGAGGAAGACTATGAAGAAAATGACGAAGACGTTGAAGACCACGAGGACCATTTGGAAGGAGACCAGGGAGAAGAGGACCTTGAGCTTGAGGAAGACGGGCTCATGAGTGAGGAGGATTACGACGAGGACGGCTATGATCTAGAGGAGGACGGATATGATCTAGAGGAGGACGGTGGGTATCTAGAGGAAGACTTTGAAGGCCTCGAATATGCTGATGAGGATGAGGAAGAAGAGGAAGAAGAAGAGGAAGAAGAAGAGGAAGAAGAGGAGGAAGAAGAGGAAGAAGACGAGGATGATGAGGCAGAGCGGGCCCGATTGATGGCCATGCTTGCTAAGCACAAGGCAAGCCTTACAGCTCCTAAGGGCAAAGCTGACACCTCGAAATCCCATCAGGTACAGCCCAAGTCAAATCCTTCAGCGTTGAGCTTCTCGAAAAGCCAGCAGCAACAACAGCAGCAACAACAACAAGCACGCCATCCAACACCCACTAAGCCTTCTCAACTTGCAGCACCCGTGAAGCCCACGACAGCTCCAACCTCGCAAGATCACATCAAGGCGCAAGCTGCGAAGAATTTCGCGTCCGCTCCAGAGTCGTCACCCATCGCCAGTCGACGCGTGTCTTTCTCTCTGTCACAAAATCAGGTCCGCCAGTTCGACAAGACAGAGCCCATTGAGTCTCCAGTACCCGCTAAGCAATTGCTAAGTAAGACTCCAACTCGCACACAGCTGAAGAAGAAGTAAGCAGGTCGAAGAGCTCGGTTCTGAATCCTTTATGATATTTGAGATAAGGTACAATACAAATTAAGAGTCACAAAGCGTCGAACTACCATAGGCATTACCGTAAACTCTATTCGTCATGCAGTGTGCCCAACCTAGTGTCTTGCATCTGCGCCCCACACCTGTGCGAAAAATTGAGCCCTGTGAACACATTTCCAACAATTCGAGTTGGGCGGATCGGCACTGTAGACAGTGAGAATTACGCATGATTGCTATTTAAGACCAAGTGTTATACCGATCTTTTGTGGTGTCTACCCACAACAAGCGCCACATGTCCGCAGATTCACCTGAGCACAAACTAAGAGTCGCACTGGCCAAGCTGGTATACTATTGCAAGTCATCCGGGACGTCTGAAGGCTGGGGACATGTGCAGCAGTTGTTTCCAGAGATTGTAGAGACTGTTATCTCCCATGATCTCGGACACCTGCTTCCACTCTCACTCAATCAGCTGCTCTCCTTCCAGACATGGAAAGCCCGCTACACCGCGGTTCTTATTTTTGAGTCGCTGTTCGTTGAGGCGCTCAAGGCCTATGCACTTAAAACCGAGTTCTATGCGGATGACGCGCGTGCCAGTCATGGGCACCCGTCATCTACACTAACCTCGCATATTCTTGCATGGGTCGCAGAGGCGCAAGGAAAAGAAGCCGAACAACCTAATGTTGAGCTGCACCTGGGAACGAAACGCAAAGCGGAGAGCCGTCTATCCGGAGACTACGCACCTCCTAAGCGGATATCGTCAGGTCAGGTTACCAAGACATCAGATCCCGTTGAGAAGACTCCCGTCGAAAAGGTGCTGCTTACTCTAATCGAAGTTGCCACCGAACCGATCTGGCGCAGAATTAGTTCCATGCGCGAGAGGACTTCCGCATCACGAGCAAATGTGACCTCACTGCGTGCCTATTTTCCTGCTCAAACGGGATTTCTTGCTCTCCAGCGCATTGTATCTGCGACAAACAACTTCCTTTCCAGTGTCCCCGTAGTTGCGGCGTCGAATCCATTTCTTAAGGGAGTAGCCATGGATGTCTTGCACGCATCTGTGATGGGGCTCGTTTTGGATCCATTAGTTGACTACGAAGCCGAAGTACCGTTCATTCCTGTCCAACAGGCTGCAGTAGCGGTGCTCATGCCGACCCTCAAGTTGCTTGCCAAGTGTTGGGGAGAAAGCCCCAAGCATGAGGCCGCGTTGCTACTTGAGTGCACCGAAAATACCTGCGCAGCATGTCTCCATGCATTGCACGATTTAATAATGCAAGGAGCTGACACGATTTCAAAGACGTGGACGCGAGTTTATGGTTTCATGTCCGTTCTTCAACATCTCTGTCCGAGCCACTCCGGGTTTGCGAATGATGTATGTATAGTGGCACGGACACTATTGGAACTCCTTGAGAGCTATGATCATCTATCCATGCTCTGTGTGAAGTGCTTTGACATCATTGACAAGCTCACTCAAGGACAAGCTGGCGTCGAAGCGGACCAGACCGTAACAGATCTAGTCTCGAAGTGCATCACAAAACAGCAGAGCGACAAGATGCCAACAACGGCAGGACTAGAGGCAGTATCGCGGCTGGACACATTCAGTACCGCCCCAATTGCCTCCCTTAGTGGGTTTGATCAGTGGCTTGAGCTCACAGTTTGGGTAGTCGGCTCATCGATCGCATCAGTTGAAGACGAAGACTGCATCGGATTCCAACCAGAAGCTCTATCGTCTGAGGAATTGGTTTCACCCTTAGGTACTATGCTGTGGCAACTTCCTGCATCCCTACTCTGGCTAGACCCGAAAAAGGCAGACTTCCTGCGCATGTCTAGTAACATCGAGTTTCAACGTTGGCGCGCCCGCCTTTTTACGCTTCACACGGATGCAAGGTCATTGCTCGAAACCCTTTTTCAGCATATGGTTCAAGCTAAGTTTCCAAATGAACAGCTCCCGACCGACTGGTATGAGCTCTATATCAACTGGCTTAAATCCATCGACGTAAACCAGAAGTATCCAAGCACGGATGACGATGAGGACCTGGTAGAGGAGTTACTCTCTGCTTTAGGAAAAGCCGATGTGGATAAAGTTTCTGACGGGGAGGGAATTGGCGAGGAAGATACAGACGGTTATAACTTGGGAGAAAACCTTGTGCTGGAACGTGCACTAGATATCCTTCATGCTGCATTGGTAAAAGGCAACGACCGACTCTATGGACCTGTTCTCGCGAAGATCCCCACACTCGTTCCAACACTCATCGAGCTTGCGTGGCGGGGAAACATTCGTTTGAGCACTGAGCGGATTATTGTCCAGATTCTCTTGATCCTTAACAAGACACATCCTCAAGCATGGAACATGTGGCTTTTATACGCATTTCCCCAGTGGCGCCTGCTAGCGATCCACTTTCTACATGAATGGATTGCCAGAGGCATGATCTTGCATAAGGCATATCCCTACAACGATTATATCTGGGAGCGGGAGGTTCAGCATGAGGACGGCCTGACAGCCTTGCTCGACTGCATCCCAAAGCGCAACACAGAGGAGCTCCGCTGCGTCCCAGCACAAACTTTGGCGAAAAACATCATTATCCCTAGCATATTGATGGAGAGCAGTGTGTTACTACAACGCTCCGTGAGGGCTGGTGGATCTAATCCTCCTGAAGTTAACGCAAATACGAGGCAAGTGCTTGCCGCTCTGCACGACCAACTGGAGCAGCTATTCCCACATGTAGAGTTCATAGGCTTTGGGAGTGCTCAAGAGGAGTCGAAGACAGAGTTCGAACAAAATCCCGAGTACTCTGACGCTGAGGCAGATGAGGACCATTCTACTAGTGGTACGACCTCATCGCTGAGTCGTCAAGAAATCGAGCTTGCACAAGTACTGACAAGTGATCCGGCCTCAGATAAAACTGCATTACTTGCTGCAAGACACTTTGAGCCTAAGCGCAACATCTTCGGCAGAGTGGATGATCCGACACTAGTCCAATCCATCTCGAACGGGTTTACCACACTTTCAACGATGTGGCGATGTGCATCGTTCGCAGGGGCACTCTTGGCATCTCTCTGTGAAGAAGACGAATTCTTGATAGGAGCCCTGCACACAATTCTCGCTCAGCCATCGCCAGTGCTGGAGCCTGAAAAGGCACCTGCGTATCGAATATTTTGGAACGCATTTGCTCGGCGTGCAAAGGCATTGACATGTCTGAAGCACAACGATGCAAGTACGGAGCGTATACTCGACGAGTTTGCGCTAGTCACTATTCTTCAGTACTTCGCGCGCACAACGGTCCCACGCGTGACAATTGATGCAAACGCAGGTAAGTTGCATCAAATGGCACGCGTAATCTTTGCTGTGGCCGCAAGGGGGTCGTCTAGCGCACTTGATATTGTTCCGGCGGTAGCGGCTGCCTTGGTACTCCGAATTTGCGCGTATCTTGGTTCTCATCCTGATTTGGAGCAGATCATCGAACAAAGCACGCAAGTGCTATTGCGATACGTGCTCACCTGCCCGATACCCGAATGGAGTTGCGGACTTGTTACTGCTGCCGGCCCCGTAGTTTTCAGTGATCGTGCGTTCGCCGACTCGCTCAGTATCTATACCGATCTAATTGCGAATTCGGTACTCACTGGTGATGCTTTCCCCGGGATCGTCGCATACTTCTCACAGTTCAAGCGCCATATCGAGAGTAGTCACCTTAACTTCGACGTCTTTTCGGTTCTAAAGCACGCACCCTCAGAGGCAACGTGGCTCAGGACGCTGTGGATTACAACCGTACTTCTCCAGCTTCCCTTGGGGGTTCAGGACGGAGCCATTCACGTGAGTCAAGAACTGGCACTCCAACAACAGGCTCTTGATGAGATTTTGGCATCCTTCCGATCGCTTCACGACAGTCTCCTGGAGTCGTCGTCAAACCATCAATCGAACCTTGCTCACGTACTACAGAACCAGATTTCTCAAAGCAACCTCGTGAGCGGAGGACAATTGCGTATCGAGCGACCAGATGTAGATCTATTCTGCTTGCCCCCAAGGGCCTCGCGCCAGCTTGTTGTGATCGTGTCCTGCGCTACCGCGCTTGCTATCAGAGCCCACCTGGCCTCGATTAATTGTGCACCCACAGCACTGCCATCCTTAATTGTTCCCTTGATTCGAGCCATGAGAGACACAATAGCTCACCCGCTGTCACGAACGATGCGGCTCCCAACGTCTGAGTCTCAACCTGATGTGAAGGCGCTACTGTCGAGGCTGAGCATAGCGCGTGCATCGTTTCTGCTCCTCCGTTCCTATTTATCAGCCCTCTTCGAGAATAAGCGGCTACAACAGCAACATCGCACCCTGAATAGGTTGCTGTGCCGTCTCTTCGTTCCGTTGACTCTACCATTTCTCCTGATTATGCGTAGTCATCGGTCCATACCGAAGGTGGTTTTCGATACAGCGTCTTCATTACTTGCGTTTATGCTCCCGTTAATCCTTTGGTCAACGGAAAACCAAAAGGTAAAGGCTACAGATGAACATTCCGAGTTGGTTGTCAAAATGAGGTTTGCAGGTGCGGAATCGCTGATTACCCCAGAGAGCGTTGACGAGTGCCTGGGGGAAAGTGAGTCGAAGACGGTTCCGAGCGAGCTCGTCTATGGCTTGGAAACTATGGATGATATGGTCGAAACGAATCTCGTGGGCTGGGTGTTTCGTCTCAATCTGGCCGCCGGACTACGGCTAGACGCGCCTCGAGAACTCGATTCAGCGTCTTCAACTCTTTCGCAGGCACTCGTATCACGCAAAGAGCACGAGGTCCTGTTGAAGAGGCTACTTGGGCATCAAATTGCCGGTGTAATGTGGATACTTTCCACCACTGGCCTTGGATTTGGGTGTGCACTCGCCGACGAAATGGGATTGGGCAAGACGTTACAGGCACTTGCGTGCATAGCTCTGGAACCGCTTCCTTCACTCGAGGCAAACATTCCGTCTTTGGTGCTCGTACAACCATCCTTCGCACACGTTTGGGTACATGAAGCGAGCAAACATTTCGAGGCCTCGTTGCTTGATGTGCATTTATGTTCGGAGCTTGGAACTTCCTCCGAGGATAGGCTGGCAAGGATCACAAAGTTAATTAATATCAACGACTTGGCCGCATCCTCTCAAGGAGGTAAAAGGCTTGTTTTTGTCTGCACATATCAGATGCTTGTTCGTGACATCGAGTTCTGGGCGCAACAGCGTCTCGCCTTTGCAATAGCTGACGAAGGACACATCCTTAGAAACCAAAATTCAGAGATATCTAGAGCAGTGCGCAGACTTGTGGCTCGCAGGCGGCTGTTGCTAAGTGGCACGCCACTTCAGAGATCTCCAGCTGAACTGTACTCCATTTTCAGCTTCCTTTGCCCCGGCTTACTCGGGAACCCTGAAACGTTTCGCCAGAGGTATACAAGGCCAATCTTGAAAGCAGCGCAGCTCCCCATTCATGTTTGGTTCACGATTGGCGTGACGCCTAGCAACTCGGGGAGTCACCAGGAGTTGTTCGATTCCGAGATCGACGATGATGAATCTGACAATCAAGAAGCCCGACTACAGTACGCACATGGCTGCGTCGATATCTTCGGGAAACTGGCGGAAGGCGGCTGGGAGTTGCACACCGAGGGAATAGCAAATGAATCCGGTGAACCGAAAGGTGACCGCAAGGAGGCTATCCTTGGCATAACACCTCAGGAAAAGCGACTTGCATTGCTCGCGAGGTCAAGACTCAGAGAGCTCGCTCTGAAACTTCGACCCTTCTGTCTACGCAGACTCAAACGAGACATCCTGACTGAATTACCCGAAAAGTCGATTGTAGATATGCCTCTGGAACTCACACCCGCCCAACATGACGTCATCAGCGAACTACTAGATAGTCAACGCAAAGAGCCTACACTTAGTAGTGGTGTTCCAGTGTCAGCACCTGCGATATCCGCGGCTGACACCTCCTTGCTCATGAAGGCAACCATCCATATCGGTCTTGTGCGTCACGCAGTACGTAGTGTCCGCTCAGACCAACTTGGCGACATTTCTCAGGCCTCACCAAAGTTCAACTTCGTACTTCAGCTGTTGAAACGGCTGGCGAACGAAGGCGATAGCCGCCTAGTAGTATTCTCACAATCACAAGAGACTCAGAGTCTCTTAAGACAGACCATTGAATCACATTTCCGGTCGAACCCAAGCGAACCAAGTTGGCACGTTTTGACTATCGATGGATCCACACCGCAGGGTGTCCGAGCGGCGAACGTGGCTCAATTCCAACGACCTATTGAACTGGGAAAGCCCGTCGCAGATCGCATTGTCCTTCTGCTTACGACACGTTCGGGAGGACTAGGCCTTACGCTCACTGCAGCGAGCACAGGTGTTATGCTTGAACACGATGAGAATCCTCTCGTGGATCTCCAGGCTATGGATCGCCTGCACAGGATTGGGCAGACAAGGAAAGTCACAATATACCGCTTGCTGATGCGCAATACCTTTGAGGAGGATCTGTGGGCGCGCCAAAACAGTCGGCTGGCTGTGGCCGCATCACTCATGGCTTCGAGCACAGTCACTCAAGTCCTCGCAGCCAAAGAATTAGAGCTTTCATCTACAAGGGAGGAAGTTGCGGAGCTCGCTCTGGTTTCTGAGCGTTTCCGTGCTGCAAGTGGGACAGCAATGGAAGACAATTTCCTGCATGAAGCAGAGTACCTCCGTCGAGTTGTAAATGCTCCCCACATCGAATAAATGTTTGTGCTAGATGCGCTTCTATTACATTGATAACTTGAATTTATAAAGTTGAGGGGAGCTATGCTCTAGTGTCGTCACAAATCCGACCCGACACTACTATTTCAAAGTGGATTACCCACAGGGGTTAGAGCTTCGTGGCCAGAAGAATACCATCTCCAAGTGGCAAGAGACACATTGACACACGGGGATCGTTGTGCACAAACTCGTTAAGTTCGTGCAGGGATTTGGTGCGGTTATCATCTGCGTAGTTAGCGCGTTCTTCTGGGGTCATCGGATTGTCAGCACTCCACAGCGAGGAATCAAAATGAACTACGCGACCCTTCCAGAGCATGTTATCCATGGCGATGACGCCTCCTGGGCGAAGCAACTGAAGTGCGAGCTCGTAGTAATTCTTGTAGTTGTTCTTATCGGCGTCAATGAAGACCATGTCAAAACTCATCTGCTGTTTAGTGGTCTCATCAGCCAAAGAGAGTGCACTAACCATTGCTTCCATAGACTCAATGGCACTACCTTTCTTGAAGTACAAGATCGACGAAGACTCCGAACCTTGGGGTTTTAAATCATCAATAGCTTGGTTCCAAAACGGTAAGCCTACGTCCTGGAGTGAACTGGAATCAATATCGAGGGTGATTACGAGTTCTGGATGCGCTCGGTCAAGCAACCGGTTGGTCAATGCTTGCTTGTCGCGAAGGTTGAAGTTCGACTCTTCGACCGTTTTGGAGGAATCTGAGGATCCTTTCGACTTTGCAGAGGTTGCGTTGCCGGCTACAGTCAGAGCAAGGTGTAGTGACGTGCTTCCGGTGAAAGTACCAACTTCCAGAATGCGCCTTGCTTTCTATATAGGGCATGTGAAGGAACAAGCGAACGATTATGAGCGCGACGACATCAACTTCAGTCTGGAGTCAGTGCTCGGTACAGTGAGGCTAGGTAGCAGTCAGGTGCACATGCAACATAGGGAAGCCGTACCATCTCGGTAGCAAGCCACGAAAGATAGACTGACGAACTCATGTCGAGCAGCATCAGAGCAGTTGGCTTCATCTTCTCGAAGGTCGCAATGCGAAGGTGCTTGACGACCTCTGGAACGCGGCTGCCATACTTCTCCAGGTATGCATTGAGTTCGGCAGACTGCGCGATGGATTTGTCGATGTGGTCCTTGGACTTAATCTCAGATGCCGCAGCTGCAGCCATGAGTCTCTTTCGTTGTCTTTTCGAAAGCGGGGGTGAGGATGCGATCACAGCGGCATCGGATGTGGATGGCGTGAAGGTAGGTGCAGTAGACATGAGTGAGTGGGGTTGCATTGAAGCTGGATTGACGGAGGACAGTGTAGCGTAAGCACAATATGGATGAAGGCTGGGGGGCTGGGTTAGCCGAGAGTGCAGGGAAGAGGGCATGACTCGGACTGGTGCTGAGTGTGATGCTTCACGTGATGTCAGTGGAGCGTGAGATGCATCAGAAGAGGAGGGTGTCACTCTCAATCGCTCAAGTGACATGCTCAATTTCGTCATTGCCTTAGGGGTAGGCACACGCTCAGTGAGGGGCCTTGCGGCTCGTAGAACTCGAAGTCCGAGTTGTTGCATGTGATTGAACTGGGACATGAATCGACGTTGGAAGCAATGCAGGTCTTCGCGGCCGCAGAGAGATGGTTTGATATGATATGAGCCGCACGAATGAAGCGCTGGATCCTAGAGCCTTTGGCTTGTTTCTTGATTGTTACCGTCTGAGGGTTGCTCCTCTCGCCTGGGACTGAGCTTGGTACGCGTGATATCCGTGTAAAGAGCGAATCCTCAGTCGATTCTCTCCCTCTACGTGAAGACCACAGCTCGTCGTGGGGTTCAGCGCCGTATCTGCACACCGCCTCGTCTCGATATTCACGTGTTGCTGCTGAAACCGATGCGATAGTGTTCGGATCCGTCTATCAGTTTTGTTGCTGTCTTAGGGTGTCTAACCAGGATCTATATCCGTTTCAGCACCTTGCGCCCCTGCACTGGAAGGATCTAACCTGTAGTCACCTGCCTCAAGTCGTAGCATGCGTTTGGTATGACCACATCGCTGTAGCACTCACCCCATGTACCCAAACATCAACTCTACACAGCTCTCACACTCAGTCAGATCTCATCTCAATTAATCTCAGAAACTCGAAATTTTTTGGCACAGCACGTCGCGGGCGGGGGTGCGCGCGGATATCAACCGCCGGGTGGATGCACACGCAACCCGCGGATTCGGGCTTTGCAGACGACAAGCTACCGGGATATCTATTTTTCTAATTTCTTCCCCCCGATCTCACTCAGTTCGACCACGCACACCACCCGCGACCTTCAAATGTACGTTGGAGTAACTGATTACAGTACTACTGACAAGGTAACTGGTTGGAGGGGTTAACCCAGTGCAGTGGGTGAGTGTTATATATCATTCGATAGAGCATCCATAGACACATTATTAATCACGATTGTATGCTCGTGAAATCTTGCCAATCCCATCGAACTATCTACCAATTTCATTTCCATCTAGACATCTCCAACCGCTAGCGCCGACGTGTGGGTTCCCAGACTCCGGGCGAGACAGCGTGGGCAACCACCCTCCACACAGGCTGGACGCCGACTCAAACCTCATCCCAGCACACGGTCACGCTGTCTAGCCTCCGCAGCGAAGCAATGGCAGACAGTTCCGTCGGCTCGCTTTCAACGGATCACCATGGTGTCGACCACATGGGTGCGAATGCGGGCAGAGCGGGGGCGGACGACACCGATACAAGTAGATTGGTGACCACCCCTGCTGTACTAGACTACCTATTCCCTGAAACAGTCAAACTCGATGGGTTGGACGTGCCACTGAGTACGCTATTCGAGGATGGCAAGCCCATTGGGCACGATTTGCTGAACCGGATCGCGACGACGTACGAACTTGAAGGAGCCGATGCAGCCGATGCAGGGCTCTCCAAACACATGAGTCGCTTGCGTGATCTCCATAACAAGCGCATGGCTGAGCCAATCCAGGCCCGCTTGCTGATTCTAGAAGGTGAACTGGCTGCCAACAAGCCATCGCGTGAGATCATTCGTCAGGCCGAGCGTTCGGATTCTTCCTCGACATCCGCCCTAGCCCCTTCGGGCCTAACGGCGCGTCCCTTTGCTTTTCGCAACGGTGGGGCTCCAATTCGTGAAGTCATGCCATCGGCTGCAATTGATCCCCATCGTGGAGTCACATTCGCTCGATCCTTCCGGGGCATTTATGATGATCCGTCTGAAACGGGGGTGAAGCATGTCCGACGTCCGATGACAACCGAAGGCACAGGTACTCCACGTTCGACACTGGCAGCGACATTGCCTGCATTGAGATCACCTCATCTCGGAGACAGACCCTCGACCGCCGCAGCCGCAACAGCAAGCGCTCGTAGTCGTGGCAGTACAAGCGGCATCAATAACAGTAGCGACGACCCACCGACAGCTCAGATCTATTTCCCGGCCTTCCCTGGGTTCCAACCCCTGACCTCACCTCGTCGACACAAGAAACCTACGATCGCAATTCCAGAGACAGAGTCGTCCTCCGCCCATGAGACGAAATCCATTCATGCGAGGTCTGAAGAGGATCCAAAACTCACTCCACCATCTCAATTACCTGCAGAGTCCGCGGTGACTACAGAACAGGATCTGGTTCAGGTCGCGGCGGAGGATTTTAGGCAGTCTAATTCAGACATGGTATCAGGCAGTTTGGCTCCGAATGGACCTGATTATGCCACAGTTGATAGTTCGAATACGAGGCCCGAGGCAGCCGTCTCGACAGACGAAGTTGACGCAGTGCGCCACAACGCCCCAAAGAAGCTGACCGTGACAATTCCGCCGTCATCTCCAAAGCACCACACAGCGGCAAGCTTCGCACATTCTCCCCGATCGCTACCTAAGCCGGAAGGGGGCTCCCAAAGTCAAGATATTCGTCCGAAGACAGGTGATCCCGCATTGCTCGTTCCACAGCGTGTGAGAAGGAGGTTGGCGCTCGAGGGTGCCTCGTACAGCGCAGCGGCTACTGCCGCCTTATCTCTTGCGAGCGGCGAGTCTCTTCAGCCGTTGGCGAAGCTCACAATGTGTCCACCCATGGCCCGCGGTCTTCCTTCATCACGCGATGGAGCAACATTTAATCGTCTTGGTCTAGCTCTCACAGCATCAGAAGGCCGCTTGCCTGCCTCAGGTCCGGTATCGGGCGCAGTCGGAGGAGGTAGCAGCCACGTGGATGGTCCTGGTGTCACCTTACCACCACCTTTACACTCCTCTATATCAACCTCAGCCATTCAAGCGATCGTCGATTATAACGTATGGAACCAGAAAGACGCACTGTACCCTGCACCACGTCTCCTTGCACATCCCGCAGCTGCGTATGCACTCACAGCCGCGCCCCCGAGATCGGGCACGGCTGCGGTGACATCCACTTCAAACCACGTTGCCTCAGCTACCGCGTCCTCATCTTTACAGCGAAGGGCTAGATCAGCAAAGACTCCGAGTTCCAAGACCCAGAGCTCAGAGCCAACTCGCTCGTCTTCCCCATCGACTACGAGCAGTACAGCGGTGGCAGCTGCCGCTGCAGCTGCAGCAAAGGCGTCTTCAACGGGCGTGGCTGCAGCAGCGGCTGCTGCAGTTGCAGCTGGAGCCCGTTCTGCAGCTGCCTTGGGAGCATCGGCGCTCATTGCGGACGCAGTTGCCGCTGCCGCACGTGAGCCTGGATTTGAAAACTCGGGTATTGGCTCCGGCGCAGCCGCCGTGACAGGAAGCATTACAGTTACTCTCAGAGGCACGAACCCGCTAGGCGGTGGTCCTGCAGCGTGGACCGGCCCAACTAATACGACTACCAATCACACTGGCCCTCGCACAGTCCCTCATTTACTGGAGAAGAAAGATAATGACACCACGCGACTTGCCACAGGGATACTTCCCCTACTCAACTCCGCAGCTCCAATTGCAACCGCCAGGAAGGTCATTGTTGCCGCACAGGCGTCCAATTCATCCCCAAGCGAATCATCGGAGTCGGAGAGTTCAGACGACGAGCCTGAGGCTACTACGAACGTAGCTGAAAACAACAGTGAGACAACACCGACCCCAGAAGATTCCGCACCCAAACCTCAGCCCACTCAGTCACCCAGGCGACCCAAGCCTGTTAGCACGCAGAAAACAAAGAAGCGAAAGACTGTAATACTAAGCAATCGCATTATCTCGCAACCTCGACGAACAGTTGGTGAGACCGCTGCTACGAAGCGTGAGGCATTCGAAGATCGGGTTCGCCAAATTCAGCTCAAGTTCCACAATCAGGCCGAATACTCTCAGTCTCTCCATCGAATTATTCGCCCGCTTGCCGGAGTCGCTTCAGAAAGTAGTCGTTCAGGCAACTCAACGCTTAATATTCTCATGCGCGAGCCAAAGATGCCGCCGGTTGTTGGTGGTATCGCCTATGCGGCACCAGGTACAGCGGGCCAGGGCGGCAGCGCTGGACCAAGTGAAGCAGGCATGGCCCAAAAGCAGCATGAAGCGTTCAGTCAGCAGCATGACTCCGCGTTGTCAGAAACCTTGCTTGCAAACGAAGGTGTATTAGAACGACGCAGCTTGCGTGCGGAGCGGGCTGAGTCAGTTATCGTCCCAAAGCTGGACCAGCTTTTGCGGCCCAATACGATGCGACCATCGGTGTTTGACCAAGCCGCTTTGGCGGCTGGAGGCCCGAGGACAAAAGAAAGCATGGCTCGCCACGCAGATGCTGCAAGCCGAGCTCGTGCCGGTATTTTCCCTCCTAGCTCAAGCCAATCCGCGCTTGTGCCACGTTGTCTCGGTGTCCCTCACTTTGGCGAGCCTGCGGCACTACCTCGTGCCAAAATCACACGCCGCGTACTACAAGGCAAGGTTGTTAACATAAGCAAGCTTCTGCTTTCAGGACAATCTGTGGAAGCTAAGCAGCTTGCTATTCGTCGTAGAGGATTGCGGACTGCTGATGATCCTGACCTTGGCCCAGGAAAGCATAATCTTCCGTCGCCTAAGCCAGGGCCGTGCCCCGTTGTGATGCGTGTCGCTGCTACTCGCGTCGAAGAGGTGGCCTCTCGTGGGCGTGTCACACTTGCCGCGGCAGCCGCAGCAGCAGCTTCCTCGACTTGGTCTTCAGGAAGCATTCCTATCGGAGCCGAACCAGGAGCTGGAAGAAGCAAGAGTCCAGCCAAGAGCACTGTGCCCGTACGTGTGGACCTTGCCCAGGTCTTGCGGGCGGACGCCGCCCGTGCGAAGGTTGTGAAGGCTAAGGCGGCACAGAGAGCGGCCCTCATGGTCTCGAAGATGCGACTCGCGGATGAAGAGTTAGCGCTTGAGAACCTGAGACTCGCCACGAAGGCTAGTAAGACACGTACAAAGCGCACAAAGCGTACAAAGAAATTGGTGGTTGACAAACCCCGAAGTCAAGACGATGCTGCCGAAGAAAAGGAAGCTCGAATTGCTGCTCGTGCACGCTTAGCGAAACGTGCGATGTTGGCAGGACATGCTCGAGCACAACTACAGCGACGCAACGTAGGAACAGTGACCCGCGATACGGTGGACGCCGTGGATGATGATGAAGAAATCCTGGCCGATATTGCGGGTCTTACCACAGCGGAGGATTCACTTGCTTTGACCAAATCAGGAGCTGAGCCAACGCCCAAACAAACTGGGTCTACAAGCAACAGTCAGCAAGACGCGGATTCTGCAACCATGCAGGACCAGATCGTAACTCAGCTCCTTACTGATCCTGCAGACTTAAAGGTGGCTGGGCAACCGCTCCGCTCTGATCATGCTGCTGGGTCAATTCTGCCGTTGTCACACGGCGACCCGAGTGCCAAGCACGTCCCCAGTGCGGTATTCTGGAAGGCACCTGGCCGTGGACAGACTGACCACGACGTCCGGATCCGTAGCGCAGGAAGTCGGTCGGGAGCCGATTCAGTCGTGGTGCCTGCGAATGTAATTCGCGCCCTGGAGTCGTATCGAAAAGAGTCGGAGCTTGCAGGTAAGGTGACAACTGGTTCGATCATTCAATCGCTTACATCATCTGATGCCAAGGTCCCCGATGATATGACTTCATCACGTCGTTCACTCTCGCTGGCTTCGGGACCAGTCCTTTCAAAAACTGAATCACTGTTTGCTTCGCCGAGCGTTAATCAACTTGGTGCTCGTTCGACGGCTGCAAATCTCGCGCAGCGTGAGGCGCAGTTGCGCATCGCTCAGCAGGACGCGGCTGTGGATCGATTGTCTCGCACACAGACTTTAAGCTCAGTCTCGGCGCTAACAGGAGGCGGGGTGGCGTCTGAATCCGCGGCCATGGCAGCGGCAGCAGCGCATTCTCTGGTGCAGCATAACTCACCAGCATATAGTTTCCCAATTGCTCCTCGCGAGGTCACATCTCAGGACATACTTACCGCCAAGATGCTCGCCACGTCTGGAGCCGCGTCAGAACACAGAGCGCTCGTTGCTTTGGTACCTAGTGCTATCGATTCGACAGTATCAGAGCTGCCCGAATATCATGGTCGCCCATTATGCTGGATCCGGGCTCGCGAGGTCGAGCTCGGATGCGTGCTTCCTCATAGTAAGCATGTTCCTGGATCGAGCTCTCCGGAAAAGCGCAAAGCCCGCACTGCAAGTGAGGATGGTAGGCTGAGCGCTTCAATCTCCCCTCGCTCGAAGCTCCGACCAGTCCCAGCTGAGCAAACTAAGATGGTGCTGGACATACGGGCACGGTCTCCACTTGAGTGCCTTGGCGTTAAAGGTGTGTACGGAACTTATATCGACATGGAGAGGAAGGAAGACACTAGTGAAGCTGACACCGAAGACCTGGTGCTTCAACGTGAGGCATCGCGAGAGACATCGTTCGTTGCGGCGAATGCCGAACGTGTCGGGACCGGCTTATACGCGCCTACCACACGAGCCGTACTGCTTGCTGCCAAGAGTGCTTTACATCGCCAGAAGTTGGAGGCGGTACAGGCGAACCGAAACCGCATGATGGCGTCCGGAATGCTCAACATGACGCAGCTACGTAAACGGCTCCAGCAGAAAGCATGGCTAACGATCCTAAGTGCTATTGGCATTTACAAGAAAGTCGATCAAGATATCCTGCTTGGCGGAGTCCCTGAGCTTGATGTGTACAGGAAGCGGTATAAGGCTGTGTCTGTGATTGAAAGCTTCGTTAAGAAGAGAAATCTCGCGAGGATAATGAAGGCGAACGCAGAGGCCAAAGCGAAGCTAGTTCGATTCGTGCACATTTGCCGAGAACGTCGCAGAGCAAAAGCGGCAAAGCTGCTTGTGAGCTTCTTTGTGGATGTATTCAATACCGAGTTTGAGACAATCCCTCCGGAGCAACCAGCGGGTACATCGGACACCGCAGAGAATACCTCGAGTGCCGCCGAGTCACCGACCAACCAAGTTGTCGAGGCCACTCCTGGCGTGCCTATGTTTCCCAAGCTGCGAAAGGTCCGCGTTTTGACTGTGGTGAACATTGTCCGCGAGTACAAGCGTAAGATGCAGCAGATTCAGCGATGCTATCGTGCCTTCAGGACACGTGTATTGCAACGGTCCGACTTGCAACTGCTTTGGTGGAAGACCCTCGTTCAATTTGCGCGAAGGTGTGCCTTGGGCGAGGAGATGTGGGCAGCATGTCTGACGGTTGAAGACGACTTGGTTTCCGAATTAGTGGCTGCAGACCCCAGTCTCCTTCCTAACTCCAGCAATGATCCAGCTAAATCCTCTAATGTGTTTGTCAGACTAACCTCGCAGCCAACACAAGGCAAGCAGAATCCGGCGCTCACTCGACCATGGGACCAAATTGTACGTGATAGCTGGCCGAACAGCGACCAATCGCTTGGCTCCCAAGTCAGGGCCCAGAAGCTAGCCTTCGAAAGCGCTGCCGTGCCACTGAAGGGCAAACTCAGAGAAGAACTGTTTTCTCATTTCATTGCAAACGCTCAACTAGATCCACAGGACCCTGTTGTTGCTCGCACAGTGTCGAACGCCATCGATGCCCTGCTGAAGGACGAAGACAGCCTGATTGCCGAATTGTCTCCGAGAGCAATCCGCACCTTGTCAACGCTCTCTGTGTTATCTCTTCGTAGCATGCCAGACGGTGTCCTTGTTTCCGTGCATCTCGCCTGCAGAGCTCACGCACGCTTCAAGTCACTCATGAAGATCCATTCCGCACAACTTGATCGACAATACCAGCAGCAACTGCTGATTCACCACACACAAGGTTCGTCCAAAGGTTCTGTCATCAAATATCCCTCCACCTCCGAGGTCCTGGAGATCGCACGGAATAACGTAGAGCAATCCCGAGTCCCTGCGGATGCCCTAGATAAGCTCCGCGAAGAAGAGACTGATAATGAGATGAGTATTCTTGTCGCTCGTAGGCTTTTGGCATTAGAGTCTCTGATGACAGACGAGGAACGCGCTGCGTACATTCACACGAATTACCGCCAACGTCGACGTCTATATATGCGCGAGCTTACTAGATACAATCAAGCCAAGGAGGCCTACATCCAGCAATGTAAGGACAATTCAGACTTCGCTACGGTGCTGAAACCTATTATTGACGCGCGCCCAAAGGGTGTATCACAGGCTGAAGCGCTGTCGAAGCACTTTGCCGCAGAGTTCGAAGCCATGCACAAGGCCCCAAGGATGCATGTTTTCCTGCCTCCCTACCACATGATCTTGTTTATAAACTCATGTGTACGAGATCGCCTTGCGAGAAATGTGCGTGAAGCTGCAGCCATTCTGTCATACGATGAGCACAACCAGGACGTTATTATGGACGTTGCTCGTGGTATTACCTCACCTGCAGCGGCTGTTGCCGCTTCGATGGAAATCGATGCGCCGTCTGCAGCTCCTTCTCTCTCCCGAAGGCGAAGTACCCTGACCTTAGGTAGTACAACCACGCCATCCAAGGCAGAAGTGGCAAAGCACACTAGGACCCCAACGCAGACTCGCATGCCGAGCCTTGTTCTCTCGAACACCGGTTCAACGGGGTCATCCAACGCTTCCATCGGAAAGCAGGATGATCGCCGTCAGGTCGTGCCTGCGACGTCTTCGGGCCCTTCTGTAGCAACGCAAAATACTACAGCTTCAACTCCCACCCTACAAGCCTCACGCACTGGCACGAGTAAAGCGGATGTGAAAGAGGCATCTACGAGCAAAGAAGAGGACAAAGATCTTTCGAGTGTCGATTTAAAGAAGGAATTTCTCGACGGTTCGACCCGACGTGTGGAGAGTTACGATCCGCTTTCGCACATGTACGACTACCCATATGCCGTGGGTGCTAGCTCTCAGGGTTCTCCACATGATCAACCTTTAGCGGCACCGAAGGACGTACCGTCGCCCTACTTGCTCGTCGATCCACTGTCTACGACTTCATCCAAGCAGAGGAGTGCACAACAGCAGGATTGGATGCTTCAACAACTTCAAGCGAAGGTGACAGACGCTCTATCGCTTCAGAGAGCCCAGACAATCCAACGCGCTGTTCAGGCAATTGAGACGTTGCCGAATTCAGTCGCTTCATTGCGCCGCGCAACTACAATTAAAATGGGGTTCATGGACATGCTGCACCGGCTTGTGACAAAGGACTTTGAACGCAAGGCCAAGGACGGCTTACTTGACGCTCTGACTGATCTAAAAATGCTCGACTTGGATGATGGCTCACATTCAGGAGCAGCTGGCTCTAAAGATGAGAACTTAGCGCGCAATGCATTGGAGACCCTCTCGAAGTATGAGCATAAGACCTGGCTTAAGGAGATCATGAAAGAGGTTGCTTCGTTAAGTGAATCGGATGCAACCAAACGAAAACCTACCCGACGCATCAGCCGTGTACTTGCTCTTCGCCTTATGAACAATAGTAGCGTCCCTGCCAATGCCGAGAATGCACAAACGTTGACTTCGAATATGTTGCAAGACGCTAAACAATTGTCAGGACCTGCCAGCATCTTCCGCGATCCACGTCCACCCAATTCCCCAGTTTCTACTGAGTCAAAACATGAGGCAGTGAGCGAGCTGAGGTTACGACCCCGAAGAGTGTCGATTCACCATAGCACGGTTATTGCACCATTACATCTCGACCCGCAGAGTCCGAATGGCCAGTCTACTCCCCCTTCACTTCACTCACCGGTAGCGTCCAGCTTGCACGATGGGTCACATCCATCAGGAGCCACTCCACTATCTCCTTCCGATGGTAGTCGATTCGGACCCAGTCCGTTCGTCCCTACTGAATCCCTGCCCAATCTTGATCGTGTCAAGTCTGGCTCTCTTCAGATGCAGACACTGGGATCACCGAGGGGAAGTGCTATCACAAGTGAGAAGCTTATTTCGGAAGCGTTGCCCACTAGGCGACGCCGATCACTGTCGCCCGAAGGCACCTCTCCCTCAGCGTCTCCACGAATGGCCGGATCGGGCGTACGTTCGCTGTTTGACAAGGGTTCAGTGAATTCACCCAAGCTCGGCTCTATTCCTGACTTCGCACAAATTCCGGATCAGCCTTCATATTCGCTTGCGACGCTACAGGCTAACGCAGAGCGGCGCATGGCACAGTGGGAGGCGTTCGATCGCGACCAAGCCGCCGCGGCCATTGAACGACTTTCTTCACTTCCTATACCTACGACAAGTTCCGACGAGTAATTCGTTCGAAGCGACAGCACGTTCTGTGAATGATACGTATCCATGCTTACGGTCGACTGTGCTGGTTGGCCAAATTATTCTCAGGAATGCACGTCGCTTCATCACCCTGAATGATCGACTGATTGACTGAATGACTACTTGATTGATTGCAAGATCCATGAATAAACTGATTGACGAGCGGAGCATTAGAATAGGTATGGCGTTGATAGAAATGTGAACCCTTGCGTAATCACACCGCTGAGCATTTTTCCATTGCGGGCATTGCTCTCATTTTTCGTTCGAAGTATGCTTCGAACTCTTGTTCGGCCCCAGTCCCAATTCCAGCCCCAGCCCGAGAAATTCAAAATTGGTGTCGTTCCAAGAGAAAAAAAAAATCTCTTTTCTGCACTTCGGATATCTCGTGACCTAGCAAGACCCGTGCTGACGCAGCTTGACGACTCGAATTGCGTTCTCAGCCGGTGTCCTAAGCTACTCGGTATAATTCACAAATCGGCTAGGCAAGCCCGAATATTCCAAACTACCCATGTCGACGTGGACAGAAGCTGGGCAGGGCAGCTGTCCTTTCGAGCGTATCCCCGCGGGGGAGAGCAGAATAGCCCACTACGAGGTGCTGGACATGTGGGTACAAGGTACGCCATCCTTGCTCTAACTTTGCACGTGCATACCATGCTTGTACTGCACATTAGGCGCTGAAAAAACGATCCTTGAGCTTTCAATGCGCTGATCTGATCCGGTTCCACTTGTTACTGCTTGACTTTTCTAGGGCTGGCGACGTCTGTGGCTACCGCGCGGTATAATGGCCCAGTGACAGAGGGTGGGATAACGAAATGCACTATACAAGCCATCCACCTCGAGCACCTAACAGACCCGCTACGCGAGTTGGCACTTAGAGAGGCCGCAGCACTCGCGTCCCTCGATCACCCGAACCTGCTCAAGTGCTACGATGCGTTTATCGAGGACGATGTGTTGTACCTTGTGTTTGAAGAGACGTCAAATACGCTCGCCAGGGTCATTGCAGAGATGCGTGTACGTGCGAAGCCATTCCAGGAGCAGGACGTATGGAAGTTGCTCTTCTTCTTAGCTAGTGCGTTGTCAGCTCTTCATGGTCACGGTGTAGCGCATCGTGCCGTTGCGCCTCACTGGGTCTTTCTATCTCCTCGGGGCGAGGTGAAGATGAGCTTGGGTGAGCCGGTACTACCAGCTAACTTTACCTCTGAAGAGGACCCTCAATCGATTCCTGTGTGGTTTGCGTATGCTGCACCCGAAACACTGATACATGCACTCGTCGACGACGGTTCAACACCGCAAACTGACATTGTCGCATCGCCGGCAAGGATTTTACCGAAGCATGCGAGTGCAGCAGATGTTTGGGGATTGGGTTGTGTTGCGTACGAGCTGTGTTGTTTGGCACATCCCTTTGCCAGCGAACCACCGAATATTGAAGCCATCATCGCAGAGCAGGGAACAGCAGCGGGTGCGGCTGCCAATCAAGAGTGGCTCGAGAAGATCCTTGAGCGAGCTGTCGCCTTGCAAGCCTCGGATGCAACCTCGCACGATCCTGGCGATGTGATGGCTAACAACCTCTCAGATAGCAGCGTTGCTACATTCTTTGATCTCTCACTCGAGGGATCTGCAGACCTGCTCGCGGGTGCTGTGCATAACGAGCATGCTGGCGAAGCCACAGGCACTATCCACCGAACAAGCGGCGCCGCGGATTCCTCCAACCTTCACCCTCCTCTCTTCGTTGAGCCCCTTTCCGATCGATATTCGGAACGAATTGCCAGATTGGTTTTCAGCGCTTTACAGCCTTCCCCCACCAGGCGAAGCGACTGTGACTCCATCGCTCTGCTTTCCAAGAAGGCTATCACAGAGTTCAACGCAATGAGCCGCTCAGCCCGTCGAACCCAAACAAGGGGTCCAAATAACTCGGTTTCGTCTGTTAGCCGAATGCTTGCAGCTGCAAGATCAACGTTGGATACAGGGCATAGCAAACTCACAAGCGGGTCCAGTTCTGTCAGTGTTACACTCCTCCGCTTTCAGACTCCCACGGATCACTACGCACCCGTTGCTTACTCTGCAGAGGACTCAACCCGAGACACTCTTGTCCGTGTGACGGAGTCTGGAAAAATTCTTGTTGGGCTTAGGGGCGTGACGCTTCCTAGAACCGTTTCGGAAAAGCTCTATCGAGTGTGTGAGCTTACGCAAAACTTCCGAGATGCTGCGAAGTTTGGGCTGACGTCCGAGTTCTCCGCACTGCCCGCGCCTGGGGCTCGAGAAATCGATAAGTTACCGCCGGATGATGTGGTGTTCGTTCCCATGCGCTTTTTGAGCAATCCATTAACTCATCCCGCACCTCCTTCGTTAGAGTGTGCGCCTGCTCTCCGCTTTACAAGTGTGTTCGAAGACCAGGGCGTAATTGCTCGCGGAGCTCACAGCGAGCTACACAGGGTTCGTACTCGACGGGGCAAACGAGGCTATGTGGTAAAGGTCCTCGATCTCGTTGGTATGGATGACGAAGCTAGACGACAGTGCGAGGCAGAGGCAATGCTTCTTCTTTCAGTCCCTCCTCATGCCCATATCGTACGGCTTCATGCAGTGTTCTTTGCGCTCGTGGGAGCACATCCGCAGGAGGCAGAGGATGTAGATGCTGATACCTTGAGTTTGGTCGACTCATCGCGTCAGGCTTTAGCCAATCTCTGGGGCAGCGGAACGTCCTCGGGAGAACACGACTTTGAAGGGGCGGTTGAGGCTGCATTGTCTAGAGGCGAGTCCTGCCTATGGAGCGACCAGGTGCTTGCCGAACAAAACTCGCACGCTAATTATGAGAGCAAGATGGAATCCGTTGCCTCTATGCACAGACCAAGGGGCAACATGCAAGGCCAATGGTGTCAGGGCCAAAATATCCAAAATCGTGTACAAATGCCACGAGTACGAGACCATGTGGAAGATTCAGAAGCCAAAGACAACCCTCTTACCTTGACGTGGCAGAAATGGGACGATACGATGCAAAGGACGCTCACTCGTGTTACAGCGCCACTCTTGCCTCCACACGAGCTATTGGACGAGGACGGAGAAGTACGTTTGGCTGCAGAATCCGCACTAGAGCCAGGTTTTGCCCAAATCAACATGATCGCGTCGGCGGAGCAAGAGGCAGCTGTTGCTGGTGACTCATTCGAGTCCAACCCGATTCGGTTGTGCATGTGCATGGAGCTAGCCGAAAATGGTGATGCACAGGGCTTGATCGAGGAACTACGTGCTCGTGGAACTCATCTGCACGAATCTTTGCTATGGTACTATGCAGCTCAACTTGCGGAGGCATTATTGGTTCTCCACTCGCGCCGACTTCTACACCGCGATATCAAACCAGCAAATGTATTCCTGACCTCTGGATGCTCGGTTATGAAGCTGGGTGACCTCGGGGTAGGACGATATGTCGCTACGACAAGCATGCAAGCATATTCATTAGTAGGGACACCGCTTTACATGTCACCTGAGGCTATTTCGTCTGCAGGTCACAGCATGAGCGCTGACTTGTGGTCACTAGGATGCGTATTGTACGAGCTGGCAGCCCTGAAATCACCGTTTAGCGGACCTGCTGGCGTCACCGAACCTAACTATTATGCGTTGGGAAGTCGCATCCAGAGCGGACAATTCGTACCGCTATCAGTTGCTGTGCCCAAAACCGCAAACTGCTTACGCTTTACAAAAACTGAGAACGATCATGAGGTGGAAATCGAAGGCCCCTTCCCGTCTGGGGGAGGGTTGTATTCAGAGGCCTTCGAGGCCTTGGTTGTGTCCCTGTTGCAGGTTAATCCCTCGGACCGACCGACTGCGCTGCAAACGTTGGAGCTCACTCGCCGAGGACTTGAAGCTTATTCCGAGTTTGTTGATCATGCACTTTGTGCCTATTTTGGAGAGTCTCCGTAACCATTCAGTAGCGTTCGCTAGCTTGTGAGTTATCAATAGTAACCAATTAACCACACTGCTCCATGAGTGGCAGGCCACTTCACCGTCTGAGCCAGAGTAGTGGCTTGGCCCCATGGACTGGTGTTTTCTACACAGGTTATGGCTGCGGACAGATTTCTTCAATGCCGTCATTTATGTTATTCTAGTTAGTTTTTATCCCTACCTTTCGCCAATTACTGAGCGTAATTGGGCCTTCCGGTTCCTCTTCTCATTCCGTGAGACGCAGCCTCTTTTGTAGTGCAAGTGTTTTATGAAGAAAAATGTGAGTCCTGTGCGCGAACTTCGCTGTAAGAAGGAAGAACAATACAATTCTAACAGGTACTATATACATTGCGGATGATGTTGGAGTCTGAAGCGATCTACATCTAGTTGGTATTACTGGAGCTCATCAAGAATACTATTGTAACTGCTGCATATTATGCTGCTGGACATAGCGCTGCTGCTGGAGCCATAGCCACTGCCTGGCCTGAGAGAGATCGGTTGCCCTTCGTTCAGCCTGCCAGCGCTGGGTATCCTGACGGAGTTGCGTGGCCATACTCATCCTGAGTGATGAAGCTCCTTGAGGCGACCTTGAGCCCGATTCGGCTGAATTCAGAGCTGGATCTTCTGCTATGACAACTGATTCGAGCTGGGCCTCGTCACCAGGGACGCCCATAGTCTCTGAGGGCCGTTGAGGATTCGCAGATGTCGACGCTAACGTGGGCCTATGAGATTGTGTTAGAGGTCGAAGGATACTTGTTGCGGAGTCAGCTTCGCTGATATCACTGTCACTCAACATGTCTGAGGGCCGTGAGCACTGCATAGGAGTGCTTCTACTTCCTCCGGTTGTTGCCTCATGTGACGGCGCTTGCCTTTGAGGAATATCTGATGTAGAACTTGCTGCATCTGCGGCAGCCTGTGCCAGTACTCCCACTGTCGGTTCTGGGTCGGCAACACATTCGTAGTGGATGCCATCTGCCAACGAGGCACCCACCCTACCATTTATATAGTCATGGAAATCACGAATCCATGGAAGAAAGTGAAGAATGAAATAAGGTTGATGACCGAATACGCTCTCTAAGTTGCGCCTCCAGCCGAGATTGTAAGGGTTCCTGAATGCCACTCCAGCTCGAGCAAGATACCTCTGAATTCTCGGATACTCGCGATCCTCTGGGGTAGTGACATTTTTCAGCAGATGGACAAAAGATGTTATAAAAAGGATAAAGGCCGCTCCCATCGTCATCAAGCACAACCAAGCGCAGAACTTGAAAAGTAAATCTTTGAGGATAATCTCGGAGACTTCATGCGAGATTCCGACAATACGACCCACGTAGCGAGGGAAGATGACGGGTACGCTGAAAAGCGTGATGAATGCACATCCGAGTGTAAGCCAAAACAAGAGCATGATAAAGTATTGATAGTTGTACAAGCCCACACAGTTATTGATCCAGGGGCAGTGGTGATCGAAACGGTAGACGCACTTGCGGCAGACTTTGCAGTGGTGAGCACGAGGAGCCTTGGGTCGCAGACAGTCGGGGCAGTTCTTCTTCCATCCGAAGATTGGCGGGCGCACAGTTTCCGCCTCAATAAGCGCGCGAATATTCTCGGGAGGTGGTAGCTCTGAGTAGCCTGGACTTCGGATGGCAGCCATAGCATGATTGTACACAATATTGAAATAGAGGAACACTGCTAGCAGGGTCGTTAGTACGCATTGCCATGTAGGTTGGCTGAGCGACCACCCGTATGCCGGGACAATTCGTGTGAGATAAGTGTAGAGCACCACGAGGAAGCATATTTCTGCGATGGTTGTGAGGGTGATACTGACGCCGAGCCATACCACGGGCCACCACTTATCTAGCACACGGCGCAACTGTCGAAAGACGCCATTTTTGTCTTGTGTGGTGTGCAGCAATGCAGCATTTCGGGACATGTGCAAATGTGCACACAAGCGCTCAAACTTCAAAAATCCCAGTCTCGATGCGAATGAGGGTGATAGATACGATTCGGATGTGGTTCGTGGGTATTCCACAGCAGTCTGGATGCTAACTACGACCTTATCTCACACGACTAATATCCATACTGTAAGGAAAAACAAAACAAAACAAAACGTGCATATGCTTTTACTCTGAACGAACACAGACCCCGTTTCATCTCGTCCTACATCACAACTTAGAGTGCTGGTGACTCGGAGTGACCCAAAGAAAGCTTCTTAATGTAAGGTAAGACGAGCGAGCTATCAACGTTCGCAGGGAGTGCTTGGAGGAACTGGGATAAGGTCAGCGTTTCAGCGGCCTGTCCCAGCATACTGAGGAACAGCGCGCGCGTGGATTCCACACGCAAGGATCTCCAATTGACTTCCAAATCACTGGCGTCGGTTTGAGCCAAATCAACATCACGTTCTGCGAACTCGCACAAGTCCAAGACACGGTCCAGGGCAAATCTCCATATAGTAGATCCGAGGTAGGCTGCCTTTAAGCCGGATGAACGCAACAAGCTAGAAAGTTGAGTGAAGTCGTTAGAGGCGCTCTGAGACACCTTGGCCAGACAGTCAAATGCCTGAGTGGAGAAGGACGTCGCACCCCATTGTGAGGACTTGGATACCAAGATTGAAGCGAGTAGCGACGCCGCAGTCTCCGACATAGGACCAATTACAGTAATGGGAGCTTTCGATCCCAACGGCGTCGAAGTGAGAACGCCAGCTGAAGCTGTGGCAGTTTGAGATGCGCTTGGGTTGGCCAAAGATGAACCAGCCATGCTTTCACCAAGTGCCACAGAGGCAGTTGCGCACACACGGGATAAAGCAATACTGCTGTCTGAAAGCGCACGCCTCGCCCAACGTCCGGCTAGAACCCGGCACACGAGTGCCACGTATAAGGTGATAAGATTCGATGCGTCATCGGAAGGCATTTCGTCGCCAAAATGCTTGGGCGAGAGGGAAATTGCTAGCATTGCACGATCCAGCAAATGAAGCGGGAATAGATCTGAGGACGTAGCCTCAGTGGACGCGTCTTCCAAGGCAATAATTGCCGGCAGCATCGCGTTTGTTGCGATATCAATCAGAAGCCCACTCATCGAGGGGAGCTGGAGCACAGATGCTAGGCCTGCAAATGCAGTTAGAACAAACACGAGCGAGGGGATTTGTTGTTGCGCTAGTAGCATCCGTTCAGTGTTTGAAACCTGAGCTCCTGGTGTTGATGACTGGGTGTGAGAGGTCTGTGCTCTCGAGAGTGCATGCGTTTGGTCGACCTTTTGCAGGAGAGTCAAGGGTATAGTGACGTTTTCGGCCATCGAGTTTGCGAACTGCATCGACACAAGCTTCCTTGTGGAGAGGAAGTTCCTGATCCACGTGACCAGTCTTGTCAGGGGCAGCTGAGCTGAATGAATGGCTTTCGCATCTTCAGTCTTCAAAAGGTAACGAATAAGCGGAGCCGAGTAGCAGACAACAGTGCGAATCATTCTACGCGAGTTTTCGAGCTCACGTTCTGAACCATCGGCGCCAACCAGATCCTTGTCCAGTGACACCATATCCAGCCCTGTATACATGAGCCTTGACAATATGCCAACATCATTCAACTCTGCACTCGAGAGAAACTGCTTCATGACACGTTCAACATCGCAGATATCTAGGCAATCTAACGCTTGAGCAAGCGCAAGGCGAGCACCTGACCCTGGTTCCTCCATAAATGCCCATCGAAGCAATGATGATGAGGGGAACGTGGAGGTTGCCGCGTCTTGACCTAGGGCAAACAATAAAAAGGGGGTCAACGCATAATGTGACGATTGAGAGGGTGAAAGGGTCTGGAGAGTTCCAGTGTTTTCTTCTGGTTCGCAGGCTGCTTCGAGAAGTGTAGCAAGAATCCAAAGCTTCATCGAGGTATCGGACTTGACCTGTCCAGTAATCTTGCGGATCAATGTAGCGCACTGCCGACGCAATTCATTTGAGATGTTTGCTGAGAACAGACTTCTCAGAAGCGGTTTGCAGCCATCCTTCGTGAACAATTGCGCTTCCAGCCATGAGACAACTGGCAACTCAATACTACAGCATAAAGATAAATGTTCAACAATTTTGCCCACATCCAGGTCCGGATTTCCTCCGAGGTTATAACACTCAAACAGTCTGCTTAGGGCTGCAAAAGCAGAAAGCGAAGCAGCTGCATTTGGATTGGAAAGCAACGCCCTGAATTCTGAAATGCAAGAGAGGCCCTCAGGACCTCTAGATAATGCACTACTTAGGACAGCATGAGCAGTGACGTGGAGTCCTGCAACGAGTGTGAAAGCAAACAGTGAAGCCAAGTGGGGGGTCTTTGATAATGATCCAAACGTCAGTCGAGGTTGAGAGGCAATATTTACGACATATTCCATTGGTTTCAAGCGGAGAAAATCAAATGTAGCCAATGGTGGCGATACCACTATGTCATCGTCTGGACCCGGAGGGTCATTAGACACTTTGGAATCGTCGGTTGTGTTTCCAATAAGATCAATCTCCTTGTCGTAGCGAGTCGGCCCTCCATTTATCCGAGTGGATCGAAGGGTTTGTTGATCAAACGGCGGAGGTTCTGCCGGGGTGCATCGAGCCAACCTCAGTGCTACTTCATTCCTATGCGGCGCCCGCTCATCTACGGGTGCTGCTGCGTCCCCAATCAGGGAGACAAGCTTCGTGTAAAATGTTGGCTTGATGGTTTCAGAATGAAGTAATAGCGTGCGGGCAAACGGTAGGAGAGCGAAGTGAACTTGAACTGCGTCTGGATTAGTTGGGGCTAAAGCGATACGAGCAGAGGACACATGGCGTAGGCCATACGAAAACATTGCTACGAATCGGGAAGCATCTCTCAAGCCTAGACCTACTGCTCTTGCAATCGCCAGCGCTACATTCGAGCCTTCCGCGAAGAGCGGTTGGTACACGTCGATCATTCCATTCACAGCGACGAAAAGACGAGGGTATTGAGATCCAATGGCCATACGAGCGAGGAGCGGATTGGCAATGAGTTTTTCTGCTTGCTGCAAGGCACCAAGCGTTGATGTAGTTTGTGCTCTCGGCATTAGCAGTGGAGGTGGTTCCAGCACAGCCTGTCGGGACAAAGTAGCATTCGCTTCAACGGCAAATATCAATGCTCTTCGTCGGGTAACGATAAGGAGACCCAATGGACCTGAGACCTCAGGGCTGAGCCTAAGGGGCTGCTGCGCTTTACCTTGCCGTGCCAACCAACCAAGAATAGCAAAGTTTAGTTTGGCCTGACTACTTGTGCCTCGATATGCGTGGAATAAAGCCTCCCAAGAACCTGGCCGAGACTCACCGTACAAATGCGTTCCAGTCGTCATCATGATCTCTGCCTGCGTGCGGATCAAGTGTTGAATGGTAGTGTCGCTGCATGATAATACCTTCAAACAATCTGCCATGCGGAACAACTCGACGTGACGGACTTCGTGATCCATTCCAAGTTCCTGAAGAATGTCAACCTTGTCAGTGTCGGAGAATGCCTCTTCGCTGCCACCAATGGAATGATGAGCAGGCGAGCCAGGCTGTTGAGATAGGCGAGCGTGGAAGAGATCCACACCGGGGGGCGTGAGACGAATCAAGTAGCGTGTGAGGGGCTGCGGATGGAAGTCAAATCCTGCCAACGAATTACTGGAGATTTGCTGCAAGTCTGAGTTCTTGGCTGTGTCCAGCCAAGGACGAAGGGATGTAGCGCCAACCTGTGGCGGATCTGGGATTGATGCGGCCGGACATTGGAGTTCTTTCTCTGCGAAAGTTTCCTCTGGTAACGGCAAACACTGCATGCTAACGTAAGGGAAACCTCTGGGGAACTTTTTCAGATGGAGTCTCGTCGTACATATCCTACCTGTGAGACCGTCGATCAGCGCAAGCGTATCGTCGTACCAACTCAAGCACTGCGTTGAAGGCGCAAACGAAGGTGCACTCGAGTCCTGAACGAAGGTCTCATAGAGATGTCGAGATCGAGAGACAACATACTCGGAGGTCTCTGCCTGGGATCTTGCCTCCGCATCCTGCGCGAGGTGACTTGCTTGTCTTGAATGTATGGGCTTGGTCGGAGGAGGAGATGACGTTGTTGTTGTTGTTACAACTGTCGCTGAACGTGCCGTTGTGATAAATGGCGTGGGCATAACTTGGAACGGAACGACCAAGTCCGCCACCCACTCAAAGCCCAGTTCGGCTTTACAACATTCCACCACTGGCGTCCCATCCTGAAGCAGACTGCACCTCTTCTCATACTCGGCTTCCGTCTCAAAATCACCTGAATCAACAGTCGAATCATTCGCCTTCATTTCCGACAAGCTGGGCGAATTAAACGAATCATTGCTGTTCCACGAGGCCATCACCTTGTCTTGCGAAGGCAAATTGGAGAACTGGGTTTTCTTGAGCCATTCGTGGATGACATCGTTAAGTCTGCATTCTCCACTGGTTCCAGTCTGTGCATATGTTGGTTTCCGATGTACCTGGTGTTGGAGTGGCCAAATATGATGTAACTCTCCCATGGTGGCTTCGAGGACATTCGAGGGTAACTGCTGGAGTTGATGGTGATCCTTCAGAATGTTCAGGATAGCAACCAACGCACCTGCCACTCGATTCCACTCAAGGTATCGTCTCATAGCACCCGGAGGGACTGGCTTGAGCCAGGCATGCTGTTGCCTCTCATTTTCTGCCATTTCGTTGATCCATAGTTGGATCACGTCGTCATCCATGGTTGATGCTGTTGCAAGCGCAACCTTTGGCACAGTCTGAAGGGCAAGGCTGCGCCGACGTGCATGAATCGAACTCATAATCGAAGACTGACGAGTCGATACCGTAGAAATCGCAGTAAGTGCAGGTGAATGCTGAACAATGCTCTCGTGACCTCCCAGATTGGGGTTCTGAGAGGGCGTCGGCTTGAAGCCTTTAAGAGGTGCAATGGACGCAAGCGGTTCCGTTGGAAGCCTCGTAGGCTCTTGGCCACCATGGCGGTTGGCGGCAGTGCGACGAATATCTGCGAGTTCTCCTCCTTCAACAAGGTCTTCATCATTCTCGGCTTCCTCGTCATCTTGTTCGTCATCGTCCAGATCTTCGTATTCGGGATGGGTTCGCATGGATGAGGTCTTCACGTCGGATACCGAGGCTGCGACCGCTTGGTTCGCAGCTCCGACCATGCCGGACCCAAATCGATGTAATTGAAGATCTCGGGTATCAGCCTCCGTCTCAGCTAGCGAGCGATCAACGCTAAGTGGCTCGGAAGTTGTGGTGGTGAAGGATCCTTGTCCTCGAAACATCTCTAGGGGCGGCGTCCGTGAGGTTGCCATATCAGGGTGCGGGGAGTCACCGGTATGCGCTCCATCGAGTCTGAAGCTATTTAGTTCCAATGCATTTGCGTGGTTGGACTCACCGAAGTTGAGCCTCCGGCGCGAAGCGACGGCTGAGCTCGCTGGGGGTGAAATGACAGAGCTGCCAGTCGACTGCGGAGTGGCGAAGTTATGACTGGATGGCGTGGCTCGTCCGGCACTATGCAAGGCATTGCCAGTGAGCCGAGCCATGGTGCGAATCCATTTCGCGAGATTCCTCGTAGACGTGGTGAGATGTTCCTTGGTAGGTGACCTAGGTGCGTGGTCTCGCTGCCCTCGAGAGACAATCGCATCAAGCGCCCGTACTGTTGATACGAGCAGCTGGTCGAATCCACCTGCCGCCGACTGAATCTGAGGCAGGAACAGCCCGAGCTCTGATTCAGGCAGGGTGCGTTTCGATGGCGGCGAAAGACCAAGGCGAGCGGCCTCACGTTGAAATTCAGGGTCAGCTTCGTCCTCATCTAGGCAGGCAGGCTGTGGGTGGCGCTTTCGAGGAGTTGGCCGCATGATGGGAAGCGGAGTTACTGTGTATCCACCTGTAACCAAAATTCCTGTTAGCCGAGCAAATGCTGGTAAAGACATGGACCTTCCAGACAGTGGATTGTTCATTTGTAATGGTTTACCTGGACCGAATGGGGAGTGAGAGGCTTTAATTGCGTTGACAACGGACGCCAGGTGTAGTGAGTGTGCCTGTAAGGCTGCCTTGCATGCATCCAGACAGTGTTGCAGATTCACTTGAGTTTCGCGGCGGATAGCAACTTCTAACGCTTCCGAAGAGAGTGGCCCATCGGCATCGAACTGCATACGCAACGGAGCAGATGTGAGTTCTAGCAGCGCCGAGCTCGCTGTTTGAGTCCATCGTTTCGTGAGTTCGCTTCGTACCACGCGTTCGATCTCTTGAGTTAGTTTCGTGAGAAGTGGTTTCGATTTTTCACCTGGAGACAGCGCATGGGCAGGAACCCGGACCTTGCGAGACTTCCCGTCCTTAGAGGTTACACGCACGCGCACGGTCTCAGGTGTTTCCACATCGAGTTTTGCCCAGATAATACGAAGTGTTGTGGTCGAGCTCGTTGGCGGGGCAGTAGACGAATTGAGGATGGATGGAAGGTCCGTCAGTCCAAGCATGCTGCATAGTCTCGATGCTTCTGGACTGGCCTTGTTCGCATTAACGATTGAGGGCTGGAGTAGTTCAGTACACTCGAACTCAGAGGTTGGCGATGTTCCAAACGCAGCTTCGCCAGGCGAAAGTAGCTCGGAGAGAAACGCCTCTTGAGCCAAATCTGAGGCCGAGAGAGCACGATGGAGCATCCGAGAATCAGACAAGCCCCCATCACCCGACTCGACGTCGCTCTTTCCGACTGACGTAGTCACAGCAAGCTGCATCTCTACCTCCTTCATTCTGGGTCCGAGCGGGAGATGGCTCGAAAGCTCATTACCTTCACCATCAAGTCGAGAGCTAGAAGCACCTAAGGCTGCCCGCGCGGCGCTGAGCATCGCTTCTTGCGACAACAGACACGCCATGTTCGGTCTTTCCGCAAGTGCGAAGAGTGGATGCGTCTTGGAAGCAAAGATTCTCGCGAATACTAATTGCTGGAGCTTTGGACCGTCCATCCAAGATGCCAATCCTTGTAGCGCCGAGTCAGGGACAGGGTGCCGTTGAACCGATAGAAGCGTCGGTCTAAGAGCGGATGGAAGGCGAGTCTGCGTGCACTTGGTGTTGTTCACGTGATCTGAATGTTCTTCATCGGTCTGAGGCGCATTATGGGGTGTGTTCACTGGTGACGACTCTCGCTGAACAACCCGGCTGACTGCCTGAAGAATTGCTACCAGATTATCGAAGCTAGCGGAGCGAGGGGGGAGCGCGTAACCTGGACTGGCGATGGCGGGCAATGATAGCACGAAACGATATACGTTTACTGCGATTCGGCCCACGGGAGGTGCGTCTTCAGCACTCGCTCCTCGTCCTGCCAAAAGGTGCGCATGGCTTGCGAGTGATGTCAGTGTCTTAGAGGTCTGAGGTGCCGGCTTTCCGGTGAGGAGTTCACTTTGCCTGAACCTTTGCACACTCGATAAGTACTTCTCCGCCTCGGGGTGCGGCATCATTTCGATTGTGATGATAGCATGGAGGGGCTCGGAAAACACCGCATCGATTAGGTAAGGATGTTCGGTCTTGAATCTCAGGTAGGGCTCTGAGTTCGGAGGGTGCACCTGAGAGATGGATATTTCACCCGTACGTGTACATCGGGCAATTGAGTGCGTCGAGATCGGGATGATACGTGTATCACCTGGTAGAGTCCTACAATCGGTTGCATATACAGGTAGAGGAGATTTACATGAGTCGGAGCCGAAGGGGGTGTAAACCAAGCATACCGGGTCGCCATGATCCAGATAGTGTGATATTTAGTCATACATACTTGAACGAGTGGGAGTAGTAATACTCCAGGACGTCGGCCATGACGTCAAGCAAGGATTCGCTGCTAGTCGCAACGTGAAATCTGCTAGCGAGATCAGATCCAGGCCTCAATTGGCGTTTTGGGGGCTCGGTGGAGTTTGGGAGATCCTACACGAGATCGCAACGCTCAAGGGCGCCGAGATGCGTGCGAACCCTATGTATGCACCAGGTTCGACACGAGATGCCTGCTTGAAGCGGAGAGTGGAAATAAGTGAGCGAGGGATAATACCATCCACCCTTTGTCAACCACGATTACTCTCAGGTAAGAGATACATATTGATATGATGCCTTAGGCAGGGACCGAGAGAGCACACGAGCGAGACATGGCGGGCCAACGACACAGACTTATAACCCAGTGCGAGTTTATGCTATAATAACCTAGATCTTGGGCTCAAGATAATCCGGCGGACGGTTTCTGGCCCAGGTGATCATCATGTCAGGTTTGCCTGAAAGCATCGTCATTGCGACGCGTGACATAGGAGGTGCAGTGGTGGGCTCAGACTCCTTGTCCAGCTCACCAAATCGGTCATGTAGCTTCTCTCGAAGCACTTCCGTAAAGAATTTCACTCGGATGGGGTACTCCGTGAACCTCAAAGGCTCGAGGTCCCATCCTCGAGTCCGTAGCAGATTCTGCCACTGTCGCTCATACGCCAGGGTGTAATGCTCAGAGTCACGAAGCGCTTGAGCACGATAACCCTGCCAATCGCAACGATGCAGTGCATTGCGTCTGGTAATGGAGAGATCAGCCGGGAATGGATCGAGATCGGCACCATACTTGTCGAAACCCTTTCGTTCCCCATACAAGACATGTAGGATATCTGCGATGATCATTTCACGAAGAACCACGGCATGGAAGAAGGCCTTACACTCTGCTTCCGGAGTAATCCCTTCAGCCAGCATTACAAAGACCGTCATCGCACTCATCTCATCGAGCAGCGCTTGAACCGCTCGAAGTGATCTGAAGGGATGCAGCGCGTAAGCAAACGAAGCCGGCATTCGAAGTTCTTCGAGGAACACTTCGCACAATAAAGGGTCCGGGCGCGGGCGAGCCAGGAAGAGATTCTGAAATCGATCTGCAGATGTTAGATCAATGATGTAATTTGGATCTCTGTCTCTCCGCAAAACCAGCGCTGCAAGAGTTGTTACGGATTTGGTCATTCTCGTCACATCAGTGAAGGACCCAAATTCCAGGCGGACAAGACGATCATCATCCGTGGGTAGGTAGCGTTGAATATTCTCTCGAAGCGCCACGGCTTCGGGTGAGAAGTCGAAGTAAGGAGGTTCTAGTGGAGAGACGTAGGCAGATTGATGAGTATTCTTCCGACCGTCCTCGACTATTCCCCACGGGCGTGGCGGTGGGACAGTACTTGAGACAGCACGCGAGCCAGCTCCACGTGCATAGACGTCTTGCCAATCACCTCGTTCGACATATGGAAAGTCATGATAGACGACCTCGATCTTGTGTCGAAATTCAACGTTGTCTCCATCAGCCTCTGGAGTATAGTACATATCATATGGCGGGCCAAAAAGCGGAGGGGGGTTGCGAAAGACATTTTCGAATGTGCGCTTGGGCCAGCGAGGCGGGACATTTCCCCGGCGACGAATGAATTCCCGTGCAAGAATAAGCCCTCGTGATCGGTTAAGCGTTGGAATCGCGACATGCTTTAGTGAAAGATAAACGCACGTATGGTTGATCAGAGACAGCGCTGAAAAAGCGATCAACCCCATCGTCATAATTGTGTTCGTATTATTGATGGGCTCAGGGAGTTGTGCGAGCATCTCGACGGATGACCACCACCGCTCTTCGGCAAGTGCCAGGCTCTCGGGACTAAAGGAGAAGATGTCCGCCCAGAGACTTGCAAGCGCTTCCTCTTTCGGTGTGAGGCCGCTTGATGCGAATGCTTGCTTGACTGGAGTGTACGTTCCCTGCTCCATCTGGGCTTTCACAGCGGCGACAACCTCCATGAGCTTAGCGTGGCTCATATTGCAGAGTTTCGTCATACTCCAGGAGAGGCAGACACCGACCGTCGAGCCAATTAGACCGGCTGCGATCGCTTGCGAGCTCGACTTAGCGATAATATCTGCAAAGTTATTGTTAGCACGACCCTTAGCTGTAACAAACGTTAGTGCAATTGCTGCACGAGTGGCCGATGCACTCAACCAACTTACGTTCTTTCCCATATTGCCAAGAGCAGCGAGAGGTAAGAATATCACTGGGAAGAATGGTGTAATGATCTCCAGTCCCGAAGAAGCAATTAGAATCAGGTTCGAATAGAGTCGCCATCGCCGTGGGTCATGATCAAATTGTGTGGAGATCAAGGAAGAATACACTGCCGCACCCAATTGACCCAATACATCCTTCATAATCCAGTTGATGAGGACAGCAATCGGAGCCGCGGCTTCCGCGGTCACACCGACTGCAGTCAGCAACGCCTGGGTTGCGAGTACACTAGCCATCGTTCCAGTCACCGATGCTGCAAATTGCCACTTCGTATAGTCAAAGTAATTCGGTGTGACCGACGTATCGAACCGCTGAGGAAGGAAGTAGGGTACAAGCCTGGACACAGGTCTTAGCAAGTAGCGATACAGCATCCTTTCCGTGTCTCGATCATCACGTAGCCCTAAAACGCGCTCAGCGTCTGAGAGAAGAGGATAATTGGAGTCCAGGGGTCTGAGACCGAGCCATGAGACGTGTCTCCACGAGACATGCCCTGGAGGCGGCCTGTTCGCATTGCTTCGGTAGTGCTCGTAGAGTCTAGCTTTCCGCTCCGCTTCATCCCAGTCCTCGGCTCTTACACCATGGAAAAACGCAGGATCATCGTAATCATCGGCGGCCAGCGCTCGTTCTCGCAGGCGTTTCCAGTTCTCTGTTGACCTATTGCTGTACTTCAATGTCAATTTCTGTGCTGCTTCGTACGTCAGGTTGTCGAGTGGACCGATTGAGCTCGGGTTGTTCAGTTTCGCACCGGCGTGTAACGAATCCGACTGGGGAGAGGTCGGTGCATGCTTCACCGCCTTCCCTTCGCTAGTCTTCGTTTGGAACAGCACGATCCGCCTCCGTTCATCGGTTTTCCCTAGAGATCCAAACACCGACGTAGTTAGAATCCACAACTAATAAGAGGGTTGATTTTGCAAAATGCAACATGCAGATACAGCTGACTCAAAGCCATACAAACGTACCATTGTCTACTGCGGCGAGCACCTGGGCAGCCTCAGATGAATTGAGCGGTGTTGAGTTCTGACTCTCCTGACTAGTGACACCCCGGATTTGGAGCCGATGTGTGACGACACTCGGGAGAGTCAACACGGTATGGGGGCTGGTGCGGGATGCAGATGCTAGATGCCTAACTAGACGCAGCATGGCACCAGTACATGCCACGAAAACACTTGCAAGGAATTGCTACTCGATTGTTCGATTTTGGGCCAACCGGCCGGCAGGCTCGTCGACGTGATAAGCGGTTAACTCAAGATCCACACGGCTTGGACCATCACACACCCACACACATATGCCACGACACATGAATGGATTAGTACTAACATAACATGATTGCAAACATTTGAGGTAGTCCTGTATGTGTTCGATGTGAGATGTCTGAACATTTCGTCCGTTCAGGCTGAGTAAGCCGCTATTGAGTACGACCGCATCTCAGTCCACCCGAACGCGACTCCTCTGTCTCTCCTCGGAATTCCATTTAGACGATGGGCTTCTGGCGGATCTCAGCGACAACACCGAGCTCATTGTCCATCTTGAGGCGAGAGAAGTCGCGGTACTTGTTCTCCTCGTGGAGACGTGCAAGTCGCTGCATAGCCTCGTTAGCAGTGACACCGTTGGGGTCAAGCTTCTTGAACTCACCCTTAGGATCGTTCTTGATGAGGTCAGCGCGAGTAACAGGAGGAGCAGCAATGGGGAGAGTCTGAGCGGCGCGGATCTCAGCCTTGAGAACGGTTTGAGCACGCTTGTACTTCTGGAGGATCTCCTTGAGCTTAACCTGACCCTCAGCGCTGAGGTTGGTCTTGAGCTTCGCAATGAGCTCACGGAGCTTCTGCTTAGCAGCCTGGATCTTAGACTTGAGCTGAGCAGCGTGCTTATCAGCCTTCTGCTTAGCCAAGCGAGCCTTGAGGGCAAGCGCCTTGGCCTTCTGCTTGTGCTTGCGAGCGATCTTCTTCTCCTCCTTGACAGCAGCCTTGAGGGCACCCTGCTGCTTCATCTTACGAATGCGGCGCTTCTCACGCTGAGCCTTGGCAGCCAGACGCTGAGCCTTGAGCTCGCGGCGCTGAGCAGCGCGCTCCTCGTTGCGGATAACAGCCTCCATCTGGACGATGACCCTGAGCTGTTCTTCAAACTCCTTGGCCCACTGGCGGCCTTCAGGAGTGGTGGCATACTTGGCAAGACCAGTGACCTCGGTGAAGACTTCGTTGACGACGGGAGTAGCAGCAGGAGAGAGGTGAGTGTCACCAACAACGGTGTTAGCCATAGCACGGAGAGCCTCAAGACGCTTCTGCTTTGCGAGCTCTTTCTGCTCGCGGCGCTTCTGAGCAACAGAGTTGCCCTTCTTTGCGCGCTTAGCCTTCTTGCGGAGGCGGCGCATCTTGCGGCGGAGAGCACGTGCACGGCGCTTGGCCTTCCTGGCAGCCTTCTTGGCAGCCTTGGCCTTCTTCTGGCGGCGTCTCTGCTTGCGAGCCTTGAGCAGCTTGCGGAGGTAGCGGAGACGGCGAGCCAACTTAGCAGCCTTGCGCTTGAGAGCGGGAGAGCCGAGCTTACCGAGCTTCTTCTTCATAGCCTGAGCGAGTTTCTTAGTAGCCTTGTACTTGGCCTTGAGGGAAGCAATAGGCATCTTGGCCCACTTAGCCTTGCGTCCCTTGCGTCCCTTGCGTCCGCGGCGGCGGCGGAGCTTGCGGCCCTTGCGGCCACGGCGACCGCCGCGACGACCCTTGCGACCGCGGTGACGACGACGACGACGACCACGACCACGGCGACCACCGCGACGACCCTTGCGTGCACCACGGCGACGACGACGACGGCCACGACCCTTGCGGCCACGGCGACCACCACGACGGCGGGGGCGACGGCCCTTGCCACGGCCCCTACGGCCACGGCCCTTGGGACCACGGCGGGGGCGGCGACCACCACGGCGTGGGCCGCCACGACGAGGGGCAGCACGGGGGCGGTGACCACCTCGACGACGGCTGGCGCTGACTTCAATGAGAGCAACCTTGCTACCCTGGTCGTTCGTAGTGGTGAGCGACATGTCTTGCTCCATCGCACGGACAGCCTCAAGTGCGTTGTCCATCTCAATGAGGCTCGAAGACGACATATCGACGAGTTCCTTATCCGAAATGTCGAGCTGAAGGTCGAGCTGGGAACCGAAGGCTACGGCCACCAGCAAGACCAGTGCACAGACAAGTGCGAACTTCTTGCTCGCCATTGTGTGACTGTTCATATGGGATAGATTGCAGACGTGCCCAGTCAAGTGAGGGGGGTGAAACAGAGGGAAGATTGTCAGATGAGCAGGTTCAAATCTCAACTCACAAACTTGTGTAGATAAAAAGGCGGCGAAACGACGTATGGAAAGGGATAAATACAGGATGGAATGATAGTACACAACCGTGTCTACCTAATCCACAGTATACAACACGAAGAGCACTCGGTGCACCCTAGGAAACAGGCTTCCAAACTTGTCCCTTGCCAATCTGATTTTTGGCTCTTTGGCCTCTTCAGCCTACCTTTTGCCCAGAGCCACTGCCACTCAGGCGAAAGTTCCAAAATTTGGAACTTTTTTGGAACCTGGTTCCAAATTTTACAGAAGGTCAGGATATATACGTTGTATGGATCAACAATAAATGTACAAGAATTAAGAAAATGAGATGAAACCCTTTTCTGTTTCGAATGGAGCTTATGTGCTCTATTTTTACGTGAAAAACAGTGAAGATACACTAACTCGAAAATTATTATCATCGGAAATTTTGCTGCTTCGGCTCTGACTGCGAAGGAGCTAGGATCTGTCCTTTGACGCCGTTAGCGAGAGACAGGCTTAGTCCGACTAGTTTGGAGACCCTAGATAAACGAACTCTTTGCATTATCTTAACAACAGTTGCACGGGATGTCCCAGAAACGATCCAAGACACAGACAGCCGGAAAGGGCAAGTCCGGTGGACAGCAAGGTGCAGGGCGCAGAGTCGCTGCGCTGGGTATTGACTTTGGTACATCGGTAAGTAGCCTCATTGTGTGTTTGACTACGCATGTTCGGTATGACAGCGCTACTTCATTTATGGGTCCAAGGCTATAGCGCAAGATCTCAGGGCTGATCTTTGCACACTGCTTGCGCTTGTATTCGCACACTTTAGAAATGCACCATCGCGACGTTCAAGAACACCGGGGTTGAGGTAATCGTCAACGAGGACGGTGAGCGTGCCACACCTACCTACGTTGGCTTCACTGACACGGAAATGGTGCTGGGCAACCCTGCAAAAGCTGGAGTGCCTCGCAACCCCAAGAACACAGTTCACTCAATCGCTCTTTTCATCGGCAGAAAGTATGATGACGCCGTTGCGCTTGCCGACGAAATTGGCAAGTCCACGGGACAGCCGTTCCCTTTCAAGATCAAGGCCGATGAAAATGGCTTTGCTGCATTCGAGGTTGAGTATCAGGGCAACTCGACACTTCAATACCCAGTAGATCTGTGCAGCCATTTCTTGGCGAAGGCCAAGGCGCAGGCCGAGCAATTCTGGAATCATTCTGTCGAATACGCGGTCGTTGGTGTCCCCTGCGGTGCTACTGAAGATTATGTTCAAGGATTACGGCTCGCGTGCAAGAAGGCTGGGCTTACTGTCCTTGATGTGCTCAACCATCCTACCGCCATCGCCATCGCACACAACTGCGACGCTCCGGCAAGTTCCTCGACAACGAAACCGACTCCGACCACAGGTGATGTGGAGAACGAAAGCGACGATGAAAATAGCGCCGGCGTAGCTCCTCGAACAGACAAGTCAACAGCAGCGGGTTTTGACGTTTCGGGTGGGGCTGGTCAGAGGGACTACAAACTAGTACTGGATGCGGGTTTGTATACCACCAGACTATCTATTATTTCTACTCGCAATGGACTTATCCAGCTCGTTCCCTTGTCTGACGAAGCCAAGTCCGAGTCGATATCCGAGAGCGCCAGTGAGCTCACTGCCCTAACTGTCCCCGTGGGTAGCGTCCACTTTGATGAGCGAATTTTCAATCATTTCTGCCAGGTATTCAAGCAGCGTAACCGATGCGACCTACGAGAGTCGACGAGATCAGTTTTGCGTCTACGAGGAGCGTGCGAGGCCACGAAAAAACAGCTCTCGAATGCGAATCAGGCAAGCGTTCAGCTTGACGGTTTGTTTGAAGGCATGGATTTGTTCGCTGAGATTTCCCGGGCAAGGTATGAGATGCTGACCGAAGATCTTTGCCGAGAGGTATCAAAGCAGATTCCTAAGCTAATTAAGCGTTGCAAGGTCGATCCGACTCAAATAGGTGGTCTGCTGCTGGGTTCAGGTGCATCGTCCATCTCACATCTGATCAAGGAATGCGTCTCCGCTTTGAGTTCGGAGGCAGGCCGCGATTATTCGCCTATTGAGGTCTCGCGCTTGCCCCATAATGAAGAATCTGTTGCGATTGGTTGCGCGATGCACGCCAACATTCTCGCTCAGTATGTCCGCAACCCGGAGAAACTTGAGGCCTTGACCATGGGAGACGTTTACACTTTGTCAGCTTCGTTGTACCTCCGTGCAGGTCACGCTGGCGGGGCACTGGTGCCGTTGTTTAAGGCTGGAACACCGATTCCATGCAGTTTCACAACCCGCTTCAGAGTCCCATGGTCCGCCGTCTCAAAAGACAGCCCGCATCAAACAAATCTCAACATCATTCAGGTTCGGCAAGCCTCAGGAAATCAGCGGGGCGATATTGTTCAATCCGTAGCTAGTTTGTGCCTCCCCTCCAGTACTGATGATATCCCTGAGAACACAAGTCCTCTCGTACGACTCCGTTTTGTCATCGATGCGGATGGGCACTTGATCGTATTCTATGCGTATGAGGTGTCAGACACGAACCAGAAAGAGACCGAGCTTACTCGCATCAGCATTGCTAAAGGTTCGGTAGACGAGCAAGATGCGCAGGAAGAAGCACAGTCAACGCTAATAGTATCGAACTTCGAGGAACTCAATTCCACACTTCTGTTGATCGCACGACTGCAATTGCTGAACTCACAGTGGGCCAAGTGGACTCAAACGGTTGGTATTTCTCCAGAAAGCGCCTCTGAGACCGTGCTCGCCGCATATAACGAGGCAACCCATACGTTCCGCACCATTGACACGTTTTTGGCATCGCTCAGCAGCGAGTTCACAAATCCTTGCAGTAGTTCAAGCGACCTTGAGGTTGAAGCGTCGGCAGAGAGTGCTCAGTCCGAGTGGTTATCCCCTTCAGTGGTTGGGAAAGTACCTCAGCGCCAAGCTGTGCAGAATCTGCTTGAGCGAGCGCAGAGAGTAGTGGCCCAGCTCTTGGAGGCTATTCGGGCACCAGCGACGAAGACCGAAGCGGCTCCTGAGTCTGATAGCAAGACTGACAAGACTGACGCCGCAGTGGGCCAACTGGACGACCTAGACTCAACAGCAGGAGCAAAGGAGACCCAGGTATCGGAGGTCAAGCCTGCAGCAGCGGATGATGATTTGCCGGACCCCGAACTGGATGCAGACGCCCTCGACTTCGATGACGTGGACTTGGATGCCATCGGAGGAGGCGATTTGGACTAGATGCTTGACGCATCATGCATAAAACTGTACAAATTATCGCGGTTTATTAGATCCTGTACTCGTTTGTGAACGTGAAGTTGTTGCCAATGTCGAGATTCATGAGGACTTCATCGTCTGCGGGCTCGACTCCGTTCGCCTTGAGCACACACAATGACTTGGGAATATAGTTTCTCAGCGCGAGCAGTTCCTTTACCGTGCCTATTGTATCGACGCGTCGGACCTAGAAGACAGGGTAGCGAGAACGGAGTATGTGAATGCAGAGGGGTTAGTGAACATGACTACTATCTTATGATGCCACTAATTCGCCTGTGCCTCCCCAAAGATGTGCGTACTTACCTGCAAAGTCTCGGTTTTACCAGTCTGCTGCTTTACATAAACGATTATTTCTGGACAATAGAGCACATGCATTAAGGAAACCATGAGAGATTTCGACATGTAACAACATAAGTAATGTGACAGCATCAATTGTCTTGGCGCTACGTACCCTGTTCCCATGGATCCTCGCCTCCAGGAGTAGGAGGCAGGACGACTTGAGAAGGTTTTAGGTTGGATGGTACGGAGGACGTAGACGAGAGAGAGATTGAATCCTGCTGGAGCACTCGCCGTGTCCCGCCCGAGCCATGCCTGGCTTTGGAAGCCGCGCTAGACGCCGTGGCAGCGCTCTGCGACATTCCTGAAAAAGAAGTCCTGCAGCCGTTACTAGGACTGGAGTCGATGCGTAGACAATTGCATACATGGTGAAAGGGGTTTATTGTAACTATGGCAATGGTGGAGGTGTGTAGAATACCAGTAAAAACGACGATTTCAGCTATAAATGCTCATCCAGTATACTCCTCTGGAGTCACTGCCTCAACATCTTCACTCTGATCTGGACTAGATACTGGAGCTGGTGTCACCGGCCCGAGCTTGAGGGCATGTACTGGTGGGGTTGAGTCATGCACTGGCGACTGCGCGGCTATTTGGAGTGATGCCGCATTCTCCGGACGTGCGGGGCTTGGAGTGAGCAGTAAACTCAATGATTCGGCTAATCCGGGTGGTGGGAGCTCGAGAGCGATTTCAACGAAGTCCTGCTGCTGTTCTGGAGCTGCGTAGGTAGAGGTGCCCCCAACCTGGCCAGCAGCTCCACTGCTGGAAGAGAGTGTAGATTTGACTTCTTGACTTAGTCCTGCGGTGTCAGAGACATGAACCACACTCTCGGATGCGGCGACTCGCTGATGTGAAGACTTCTGTGACGACTTCTGTGAAGTTGCAGTGCTGGTTTGAGGCTGAGAGGCCGGGGGGCATCCCGCAAGGAGGGCTGCTTGTGCCGCTGGCGCGAAGGTAGAGTAATTAGTATGAGTATCCAGTTGGCTTCCAGTCTCACTAGGCAGAGGGTGTGACAAAAGAGGCACCTTCTCGTTCAACTGGCTACCGAGTGTTGGGGTGGAAGGCAATCCAAGCAATGGCTTCGGAACTTCTGGGGGCGGTGGGAAGTCGCTAGGTTCTCCATATTGGCTAGGATGCTGCTGCATAAAAAGCTCATCATCCAGGTCATATGACCATAGGGCAGACCTAAGCTGGGCATAACTAAAAGAGTATGGATTGGTAGTGTACCAGCATGGTAATCCCAACAGGACGGTAACAATGATCAAGGCGAGAGACGTCATCCCAGCAACGTACAGGACATTGAATGAGTTTGGCGCATGGAAACTATCCTCCAGGAATCGCACAAGCGCCAGTAGACCAGATGCGACGACGCGAGGCAGTACATTTACCATCGCAATGGAGTAAACTGAGGCAACAGATCGGAATGCAACGCATTGCATACTAATGAACAGTAGGAGCCCAATTCTTCCCACAGTGCGTTGCCCACATGCGAAGAGCAGCGCAACTTTATACGGTATTGCTGTGAAGGATACAAAGAGCAGGAAACCAGATAAGGCCAGCGTTAAAGATAGGGTCGCGAGCTGAATCCGTGTAAATGAGGTGTAGCGTGCTCGGTCCGTCGTTGAATCGGTGCTCAGTTGCGATGAAGCTATAACGTGGTCAGTATCCACGAGGGCTAGCTCTCGCCAAGAAAGCCCGAGCTTTAACGCGTAAATGAAGCCAATCATTCCCATCAAGCCAAGAAAGATGGCGTAGAGCACCATGATAAGGTGATAGCAGACCAGGACTTTCTTTGGAACTTCGTATCTAGGTGTACACATTTGGCGTCTTGCCCAGATGCAAGAGCGTCGTATCCATCGCGCGCTTCGCACACAGAACGAGGCCTGCTCAGTCTCTCGCCTTCTACGACGCCTTCGTTTTATCTGTTTTGCATCGGCTTGCGGTAGACTCTGCCCACGTGTTCCGATTGGTCTCGCGTAAGGAGTTCCGTAGAAGCTTGGCGCAAGTAAGCCGACGTCGGTCTGAACTGCGTTAGCCCCGCTATTTGCTGCGGTTGCACCATCGTAGGCTTCATAATCATCATCATCTTCATCGTCTGTGTACCCTTCGTAGTCGTCATCCTCTTCCTCATAACCCTGCCAAACGGAAGCGTCACGAGTTGTTCGGGAGATGTCAGACGTACTCTCGGACGCTACCGCCGCCAGAGCTGCTGGAGAGATTCCATCGTAGAGTGCGTCGTCCTCAATACGATCTGATGATTGGATTAACTGTGCTGAGCGCACCTTTCTTAGTCCTCCGAACGATGGAAAAGATGTGCTGGTAGAGGTGTTCAGACCGGGATTAGGGTTGGATGACCCGAACGGTTGACTTGGTGCTGAACCTTGATCTGGGCGCTGGTGTTGCTGTGGTTGTCGTCGTGGCTGAAACTGAGGGTCGTCTTCCTCGTCCATGCGAGTGTCTACATACCACTTCATCGTACGGCACCTACGTAATATGAGCCACCGTTCGCACCGGAGTAGATGCAAGCACTAGGGAGTATTGCGATTGCACTTCAAGCACGTGAATTGCTCCACACACCCACGCTGTGGGCACCCGGGACACGAGGTTGGTTCCGAGAATTGATGTGGAGGTGCTTTCTGTGGCGGAGATCTATGTGATCTACCAAGTGCCGTAGACTAGAAAACAAATATATTGATCCTACTTGTGTAGTCTATCGATTCATTTCCGTGCTTAACCCAGGCAGTTAGTGCCAGTATGAAAACACGGAGTGTTGAAAATGGAAAATTGTTCGGATCGACTTGTTTTATCTCGGACGAATATCACAGTTCGTGCGTTGAGCCCAACTTAGATAAGTCGAAATGCAGGCCAGTCCGGATACACAAAGCCATGCGCACTCGAAGCTGAGGGCGCATGAGCGCATCTCTAAGGAGAACATGGCACTCAACGTCCAACGCAATACTTCCTAGTACGTAGCCCTTGGCTTGCTCCAGCCATACGGGATAGACCCAAGCCATACGAACCACAACCGGATGCAGGCAGGAAAATCCTTGCACGTCACACCTAATCCCACGTTCGTATGCTCTTCCATTAACTTATCTAGTCGAACGATTGTCGCGATTGTCGCGGGCGCCTTTGCCGGAATGTTCGGGTTCACAGGACTGCAGGGTGTAGCCGTGTACTTGGTCTTCATGGCACTTGCCACTGTGCTTTCCCTTGCTAAGATGAACTTCAAGGTTGAGGTACGTAATATTTCCCTGTGTGCGACATAAGGTCTGCCGATTTGTCTCTGCAGGAGTAGCCTCGTGTAGCTTAGAAAAGCCGCTGTGGATGTCGTAGCATCGCTCTGAGCCCTCAGACTCTGCTAAGCCTAAGTTGCCCTGCGTCGTTCTCCCTCATTCTCACCTCCAGGACTATTACACAGGCATGGTGCAGTTCGCTCTGTCAGACCTTGTGAGCTGTTTCTTCACATACGTCCTCTTCTGGACACTGTTCTATGATATTGTACAGGTATACTCTTCATAATGATACGAGTAATAAACCCTTGCGAATCTTGGGTTTCATTACTAACACTCATACCTTTATGGTTGAAGTCTACACATCAAAACGTAGTCTTAACAAATCATATTGTCGAGTGTTTGGCTCAAAGCTGTGCGATTTGTGGGATGTTGTTCGATCATGTCTGAGAATTTCGGTTATCGGATGCCCATCATCACGCCAATTCACTTACTTTCGAATAAGCTCAGGACTTCCCTTGCCAGGTGTGAAACGCCAAGTGCTTGGCACTTCTACTGCCCAAGGGAACTTAACCAACAGGGACTTGTTAAAGATACGCTCAAGAGGTACCTCCTTCGACTTGCACCATGCGACGGTGATGCGTGGATCCATATAGTTGATCTTGGATGTACCCAACGCGACAGTCTTGTTCTCATCCTTCATCGACATCTTCGCCTGAAGAGTCTTAATCCTGGTTTCAAGCTTTGCTGCGGCGTCCTTGCGCTTGTTTGGATCTGTAGGCAACTTCTTCTCTCCGTAGTAGGCGTCCTTGCCTTTCAGTGCCTTCAGTTCCTCCTGAAGCTTGTTGAGCTGCTCCTGCATGTTTGCCATCTGCGTTTCATGACCCTTAGGAAGTGTACGCTGGTGGTTACACAAGATAGCAACCTCACGGTTGGCATCTGTGTAGAACTTCTCCTTAACGGACAAAAGATCGTCGACCTTGACGTCACTCTTGCCCTCAAAGAGCTCATTCTCGAGGGTGACGGAGGCGTTGTAGGTACGGAATACCTTGGCCGTCAAGCCAGGCATAAGTGATTTGAGGTGATCATTCAAAGACGTCGTTGTGATCTCAGAGAAGACGTTGGCATCCTTGGCCTTGCCAACGCAGAAAGACTTGAGGTTCTGATAAACTTCTGGGATGACCTGAACTTCGTTGTAGTAACGAATGGAGTCCTTACCCAAGAAGTCAAAGAGAACTCGATTATCTTCATTGAACGTAAGATGCTCAACGCGCAATGAGCAGCAGCCAACGGTATCGGCTTCTTCGCTCGTATCCTTCTCGTTACCAACACGAAGCGCTAGCTTGTCGATGAGGTACATGGCTGTGGCGCGTTGACGTACCATAAGATCCTTCCTAGTAAGGTCACTGAGGTAGGATGCACGAATCTTGTCGATGTGCTTGCAGAGCTCTCGTGCCTTCTCGTACTTGGCAAGGTCACTTTCACCCTTGAAGCGCGATGAAGAAGCGAGATAAACGTATTTGAACTGGCCCGTGACAGAGTCCTTGTAGTATGCTAGCCATGTAACTGTGTTATTGTGAACAATACCTTTCCAATCATGACCTTCGATGGGGCACTTTGGAATAGGCACGCCCTTACCGATGTTCAGCACGACATCCTCAGGCATAATGCGCTTCTTGATGCGTCCGGTCTTGGGGTGTGCCGCACGACCACGGAAGAGACCAGGAATTTCGACTTTGTAGTTGCCGACCTTCTCAAGGTAGCCATCAACCATGGCGAAGCCGTAGATCGCATCCAGTCGGGCCTTCTCTTCCTTTGATTTCTGTTTAAATTCCGGAGTCTTGCGCTCGAGTTTCTTCTCCTCACGTGTCCTCTCAACCCACTGACGAATAGGACTGAAGTCACACTTGCTGAGTTCCTTGATCACGTGTCCAGGACCCAGGAGCTTCTTCCAGTCCTCGAAGAAATTCTTCAAGAAGAGTGGATTCTTCATGTAGTCAGTATCAAGCATCTGAGCGAACCATGTTGCGACCTCTTCTTGTTCTGGTGTGAGATCCACGGGTTGGCCGTCATAGAGCATCTTGACGCCGTGAGGCTCGTATGGAGGCGCGAAGAGGATACCGTTGTGATCCAGCTGAGTCCACTTGACGGTCTTGGGGAGACACGGCCTTGCCCACCACTTGTTTGCGCTTGTTGCAGGTGGAAGGGGCTCGATTGTGGTCTTGCGTGGATAGCTCGCAGGACTGTAGACCTCACCGGTGGGTTCACCATCCGCTTCGGTTTTGACGCGCTTCTTTTTCTTCTTCTTGTCCTTCTTCGCGGTTTTTGCAGCCTTCATCAGCTTTAGCTTGCGGCGCTTTGCACCCAGGGCGACGTTGTCATCATCTGAGTCAGAATCTGAATCCGAATCCGAGCTCGAGTCGTCGCTGGAATCTGAGTCCGACGAATCAGAGGAATCGGAATCCGAATCGGAGTCAGAATCAGAGTCGGATGATGAATCCGAGGAGTCTGAGGAAGAGTCCGAGTCCGAGCTTGAAGAAGAGTCCGATGAATCGGAATCAGAGCTGTCGCTATCACTGCCGCTATCGCTGTCACTTTCGCTATCGCTGCTGGAGTCGGACGAATCAGAAGACGATGAGCCAGAGGAATCCGACGAAGAATCGGAGGAATCCGAGTCAGAGTCGCTACCACTATCGCTTGAGCTGCTATTGCTGCTCGAGTCGCTCGCGTTGTCATCACGAGCCTTACCAGCGGCCATGCGGGCGTCCTCATCATCGCTGTCCTCTAGCGTCGTCCGGCTTGCCTTCTTATACTCCTCTTTCATTTTCCGAATACCGAGGCCTAGATCCAGAGTATCACACAGAGTTACCATTGTGAAAAGCTGCATCCTTCAGTTAAGTACAGTTTTCATGCAAATCTAGCTTGTAATCTATACCGCATACCCACTTCTACCCATGTGTGGTAATGTACAAAAATGGCGCGTTTGAGCTCTGTGCCCGGTCCTTCAGCAAGGGGTGATGGAATACCCTCGTCCGACTCCCCCTGGGCAGAGGTATTGCATCACTGGCTTGAGAGCTAGGAATATGCACGCGGGGATGCCTGAGCCAGTGACAGTCTCGAAGCGAAATTAGAATTAGACAGAGGCAACCCTCCTCTCCTTGTACTCGGGAGATGGACTCGATGACATGACGGAGTGTCGGAGTCTGCCACAAGGACTCCCACTTACCGAACCTGGGGGTGCTGAGATACAGTCGGTCCGGTGCGAAAACTAGTGCACTTGCCACATTGAATCGTACACTGAAAGACGGTATAACCGGTGTTAAATTCGTTCGGAAAACATAGGATTAAGTCAATATCGAGTCGAAACACTATGTCCAATCAGCAGGATCCCGCATCTCATCCCGCGGACCCCGCCACGGACAAGGCAAATGATGCCGCTTCCGCAGAGGGCAAAGTGCTCAGCACACCGACTAATAGCCTATCTCCCAGCCTGGCGCCAATCGCAACACGGCATCCATTGCAGAACAGGTGGTCCATGTGGTACAATTCCTGCAGCAAAGACGCTTGGGAACCTCGCCACATTGCCAGTATGACCACCGTAGAAGAGTTCTGGTGCCTCTACAACAACCTGCTCCCTCCCTCGCGCATCCCGCTAGGGAACTACCATTTCTTCAAGAACGGCATTGAACCCACGTGGGAGGACGCAGCCAACCAAAAGGGCGGAAAGTGGTGGTTTGAGCTCCCCAAGTCCGAATCTGCGCTCATGGACGATCTCTGGCTCTGGACCTTGCTCGCGCTGATTGGTGAGTACTTCGAGACCTCAGAGGACATCAACGGTGCCGTGGTATCGCCACGCGCAAGAGTTACCAAGTTAGCGTTGTGGACAACGTGCAACGACGAGGCACGCATGCGTAAGATCGGTCAGGCATGGCGCGAGGCACTCAGAATCGGAGGAGAGTTCTTCTACCTTCCCCATAATCCAGACTCTTCGCAGTTCCCAGGCGGAAAGGTCCCCAAGTACCTTTACAAGGAACCACAGTACTAACCAACGCGGAGGCTGGTTCTGTAGGTCAAACTTGACGCATGATACTTTTTTTTTTTTTTTTTTTGTTTTAAGGACTGATTTTTTGGGTGGTTTGGGTGTTTTCGATCCATTAACACGAAAGTTTCAATTTTTTTTGTTTG